>Ga0070670_100000050_pt1 | contig 132470 bp, 128 predicted proteins | sample KBSS63metaG_FD_64665 | JGI IMG/M metagenome (GOLD analysis project Ga0070670, IMG submission 64665) | Switchgrass rhizosphere microbial communities from Kellogg Biological Station, Michigan, USA - KBS S6-3 metaG | ecosystem: Host-associated > Plants > Roots > Rhizosphere > Soil ... | reverse complement strand
TCCGGCCGGCTGCGCAACCTGAACAGCTGCGCCGGCCGGACGCTACCGCTGGCGCTGGAGATCAGTTACCAACCCCCTGGGCTCTCACAATGATCGAGGGACCGGCGGGGGGCAGGTCAGTAGACAGGCCTGCGATCGGCGCGCGGGGGGACGTGGCCGCCGAAAAGGCGGCCTGCTAAGGGTGCTACTGGCCGCTACATAAGGCTGTGTTGGATGGGCGCGACGTCAGAGCGGTGCTCTGTTTTGCGGGAACGGCTGGTGCTCGGGTTCCGGAGGTCTTCGCGTTGGAAGGGACGGGCCAGGCGCTGTCCCCCATATGATACCCCAAGCCTTCGCCGTGGGGATCAAGAGGTTCTAAGTTGTTGAAAAATGGTGGGTGTACAAGGATTCGAACCTTGGACCCGCTGATTAAGAGTCAGCTGCTCTACCAACTGAGCTATACACCCGTCCCGGCTCCGGCGCTCCATCAGGAGGGCCAGCGGCGAGGGCGCGGAAAATACGCGAAAACGCGGCCTTGGCAAGCGTTCCGGCGCGGCTTTGATTGTGTGTGGGGAAGGCGTTGAATTTCGTAGACTTTTCTTACCTCGAAGGCTTCGTGGGCGGCGAAGTGTCGATCGTGCTTGAGGTGCTGGCGGTGTTTCGCGAGCAGGCGCCGAAGTGGGCGGCGGGCCTCGATGCGGAGAATCCCGAGTGGCGCGCGGTCGCCCACACGGTGAAGGGGGCCGCCCGCGGCATCGGCGCCAATGCGCTGGGCGACGTCTGCCAAACCGCGGAGTTCGGTGCGCCAGAAGACCTTCCCCCGGTTCACGCAGCGTTGCAGGCGGTGTTGCAGGACATCAGCGCATACGAGGCCGCAAAAGCCTAGTCACGACAGGGCTGACATCGGGGTTCGGACGGCTAGGCTAGGCGTTCGAAGGAGATCTGCCGCCGTGCCGAGGAAACTGCTGATCGCCAACCGCGGCGAGATCTCCATCCGTGTCGCTCGCACCGCCGCGGAGATGAGCATCGGATCCGTCGCGGTTTATTCCGAGGACGATGCGGGCTCCCTCCACCTGAAGGCGGCGGACGAGGCGGTGCGCCTCACCGGCGCAGGCGCGGCAGCCTATCTCGATACGGCTCAGATCGTCCGCGTGGCGCGAGAGAGCGGGTGCGACGCGATCCACCCCGGCTATGGCTTCCTCAGCGAGAACGCCGCATTCGCCCGCCTTTGCGCCGATGCGGGACTGGTGTTCGTCGGGCCGCCGCCGGAGGCGCTGGAGCTGTTCGGCGACAAGGTGCAGGCGCGGGCGCTGGCTGAGCGGGCGGGAGCGCCGGTGCTGCCGGGCTCTGGCGGCGCGGTGACCCTGGAGCAGGCGAAGCGGTTCCTGGCCGATCTGGGCGCTGGCGCGGCGGTGATGCTGAAGGCGGTGGCGGGCGGCGGTGGACGCGGCATGCGCCTGGTCGAACGTCCCGAAGACCTCGCGGCCGCCTACGAGCGCTGCCGTTCCGAGGCGCTGCAGGCGTTCGGCTCCGGCGAGGTCTATGTCGAGCAGTTCCTCCGCCATGCACGCCACATCGAGGTGCAGGTGCTCGCCGACGCCTGGGGCGAGATGATCCACATCTGGGACCGGGAATGCAGTCCGCAGCGTCAGCGGCAGAAGCTGGTCGAGACGGCGCCGGCGTTCGGCCTGTCGGCGAGCCTGCGCGAGCGTTTGCATCGTACCGCCGTAGAACTGGCCATGGCCGCGGGGCACCGCAACCTCGGCACCTTCGAGTTTCTCGTCGGCGGCGGCGGGCAGGGCGACGACGCCTTCGCCTTCATCGAGGCCAATCCGCGGCTGCAGGTCGAGCACACCGTCACCGAGGCGGTCACCGGCCTCGATCTGGTGCGTCTGCAACTCGAGATCGCGGGCGGCCGGTCGCTGGCCGATCTGGGTCTCACCCAGGCCGAGGTCCCAGCTCCGCGCGGGGTGGCGGTGCAGTGCCGGGTCAATCTCGAGACGATGAACGCCGACGGGACCGCCCGTCCCGCCGGTGGGACGCTTTCGGCTTACGAGCCGCCCTCGGGGCCGGGCGTCCGGGTCGATGGCTTCGGCTACGGCGGCTATCGGACCAGCGCCCGCTTCGATTCCCTGCTGGCCAAGGTCGTCGTGCATGCGCCGGCCGGTGGTCTGGCCGATGCGGCGCGCAAGGCCGACCGGACGCTGGCGGAATTCCGCATCGAGGGGGTGGCGACCAACATCCCATTCCTACGCGCCCTGCTGCGCGATCCCGCCTTCGCCGCGGGCGAGATGCACACCGGTTTCGTCGATGCCCACATCGCGACGCTCGCCGCCGAGGCGACCGCGCTCACTCCGGCCGGCTCGAGCCGCGCGCCCGCCGGTGCGGGCGCGAAGGTGGATTCAGTCGACCCGTTGGCCGTGCTGGCGCACGGCCAGACCACGGCGTCACCGGCCGCCCAGGAGCAGGTCGCTTTCGAGGCGCTCGAAGGCCCGGACGGGACGACTGCCCTGCGCGCGCCGCTGCAGGGCACCATCCTCAGCATCGCCGCCCACCAGGACCAGATGCTGCGCGCCGGCGAGCCGGTGCTGGTGATGGAGTCCATGAAGATGGAGCACGTGGTCTCCGCGCCGGTGTCTGGGATCCTGCGGCTGCTGGCGGCGGCGGAAGGCGACACCGTCTACGAAGGCCATCCACTGGCCTTCATCGAGCCGTCAGATACGGTGGCGGACGCGGAAGGCGAGGGCGAGGCGCTCGACCTCGACCACATCCGGCCGGACTTGGCCGAGGTGCTCGATCGACGCCGCTACACGCTGGACGCGGCGCGGCCCGATGCGGTGTCGCGGCGTCACGCGAAAGGGGGCCGCACCGCGCGAGAGAACGTCGAGGATCTTCTCGATCCCGGCTCATTCATCGAATACGGCGCCTTCACCGTGGCGGCGCGACGGCGGCGCCACAGCTTCCAGGAGCTCATCGAGCAGACGCCCGCCGACGGCATCGTCGCAGGCCTCGGGCGTGTGAACGGCGAGCATTTCTCCGACGAGGCTGCCCGCTGCGCGGTGATGGCCTACGACTACACCGTGCTCGCCGGCACTCAGGGCAATTACGGCCACCGCAAGATGGACCGTCTCGTCGAGGTGACCCGCGAGCATCGCCTGCCGACCGTCTTCTTCTGCGAGGGCGGAGGAGGGCGGCCGGGCGACACCGAAGGCGGCGGCTTCCTGCGCGGCTTCAACCTATGGCCGCGGATGTCCGGCGTCGCGCCGCTGATCGGCGTCACGACCGGGCGCTGTTTCGCCGGCAACGCCGCCTTCCTTGGAGCCTGCGACGTGATTATCGCCACCAGGGGCTCGAACATCGGCATGGGCGGGCCGGCGATGGTCGAGGGCGGCGGCCTGGGCGTGTACCGCGCCGAGGAAATCGGGCCATCGGACGTGCAGTCGAAGAACGGTGTCATCGACGTTCTGGTCGAAGACGAGGCCCACGCAGTTCAGGTCGCCAAGCAGTACCTGTCCTACTTTCAGGGGCCGCTGCGCGACTGGAGCTGTGCTGACCAGCGGCTGCTGCGTCGCGTCGTGCCGGAGAACCGCCGTCGCACCTACGACATGCGGCAACTGATCGACACGCTGGCCGACACCGCCTCGGTGCTAGAACTGCGGCCCGAGTTCGGGACTGCAATGATCACCGCGCTGGTCCGCATCGAGGGGCGGCCCATCGGCTTGCTCGCCAACAATCCGCTGGTGATCGGCGGGGCGATCGATTCCGACGCCTCTGACAAGGGCGCGCGCTTCCTGCAGATCTGCGAGGCGTTCGATCTGCCGGTGCTGTCGCTGTGCGACACGCCCGGCATGATGGTCGGGCCGGAGGTCGAGAAGACCGCCCTGGTGCGCCACTGCTCGCGGCTATTCGTGATCGGCGCGAACCTCACCGTGCCGATCCTCGGCGTGACGGTGCGCAAGGGTTATGGCCTGGGCGGGGTGGCGATGCTCGGCGGCAGCCGGCAGGCCTCGATGTTCTCCATCGCCTGGCCCACAGGCGAGTTCGGCGGCATGAACCTGGAGGGGGCGGTCAAGCTCGGCTTCCGCAAGGAGCTGGAGGCGATCGCCGACCCGGTCGAGCGGCGGGCGGCCTTCGACGCGCGGGTCGCCGGCGCTTACGAGCGGGGCAAGGCGCTCTACCAGGCCTCGAACTATTCCTTCGACGACGTGATCGACCCTGCCGACACGCGGCGCTGGATCATCGGCGCGCTCCGGTCGCTGCCGCAGGCGCCAAGGCGCGCGGAGAAGAAGCTGCCGTGGATCGACACCTGGTAGGCGCGCGGCCTCAACCCGCGCTGCGGATCTCGTCCCAGCGCTCGAACTCGTAGGCGATGCAGCGGTCGATCAGGGTGCGCCAGACGGGCTCGGCGATCTCTTCCGAGAGGCCGGCTTCGCGCGCGCAGGCCTTCACCTTGGCGACTACGTCTTCAATGCGGGCGCGGTCGAGGACGGTGGCGCGGTCCTGCTTGATGCGTGCGGCGGCGTCCATGTAGCGCTGGCGCTCGGCCAGCAGGGTCACCAGCGCACGGTCCAGGGCGTCCACGCCCTGCCGCACCTCGGCCATGGTGGCGCAGTCCGCCGGGTCTCGGCGCTCGTCGGTCTCAAGGATCATCGCGTACTCGAACGTTTCGTCAGATGCCGGCGCCGTTGTCGATGGCCATCATGGCCGCCTCGTGCGCCTGGGCCTCCGCCTCGATCCAGCCGATGAAGGCCTTGACCTGAGGCAGGCGACCCTTGGCCTTGGGGTGGACGAGGTAATAGGCGAAGTCGACGGCCGTGGCGATCTGCAAAGGCGCCACCAGGCGCCCGGCCTCGAGATCGGCCTGCGCCAGGGTTCGCTTCGCCAGCGCCACGCCGCGGCCGTTGGCGGCGGCCTCGATCACCAGGCTGGACTGATTGAAGCGCGGGCCGCGGTTGCCGTCCACCCCGCGCAGGCCGCGCGCCGCCAGCCACATCGGCCAGTCGGGGCAACTGTCGTCGAGGTCGGGGGAGCCGTCGTGCAGCAGCACGTGGTTCTTCAGGTCGCCCGGGCCGTCGAGCGGCTGCTCCTTGACGAGCTCGGGGCTGATCACCGGGATCACCGTCTCGCTCATCAGCCGGCGCACTTCCAGGCCCGGATAGCGCCCAGCGCCGTAACGGATCGCCACGTCGATCTCGCCGGCGCCCAGGTCGACGAGTTCGATGCCGGCGGAGAGCCAGACGTCGACCTGCGGATGCGCCTGCTCGAACGCGCCCAGCCGCGGCACCAGCCACTTGGCGGCGAAGGAGGGCGGCGCGGTCAGCGTCAACCGGCGCCCGTCCACGGCGGCGGTGAGCAGGCTGGCGGCTTCCGCAAGCCGGTCAAAGGCCTCGCGCAGGGCCGGCAGTGCGGTCTGGGCGGCGTCGGTGAGCAGCAGACCACGTGGGGTGCGCTTGAACAGCGCCGCGCCCACATAGTCCTCCAGGTTCTGGATCTGCTGGCTGACCGCGCCGGGCGTGACGGAAAGCTCGTCGGCCGCCCGGCTGAAGTTGAGGTGCCGCGCCGCGGCCTCGAATGCACGCAGCGCGTTCAGAGGCGGCAAACGTCGGCGCTCGTGCGGTCGTTCCATGAGTTTTCCTGACAGCCGAGGGAGAACTCCTCGGCTTGCGAAGTGGCCTACCGCCCCCTTATTTGCAAGCGTCCGCCGATGTAACGGCCCTTTTCGTCGGAGGACCATCGGCGGGACGGGTGTGAATCCGTCCCGTCCTGATTCAAGAGTACCGGTTTTAGAGAAGCTTAACCCGATGTCCGAGCGCGACCCCAAGTGCAAGGCGCGAAGAGGCCTGGTGGCCCTTGGCGGCGCCCCCCCGCGCGGGACCGGCGCGATCTGGCTCGTGGGGGCGGGTCCGGGCGATCCGGAGCTTCTGACGATCAAGGCGTTGAAGGCGCTGCAGGCGGCCGAGGTGGTGGTCCACGACGGCCTGGTCTCGGACGCCATCCTGGATCTCGCGCCCGCCGAGGCGCGCAGGATCTCGGTGGCCAAGCGTAAGTCGCGGCACTCCTATAGCCAGGACGAGATCAACCGCATGCTGGTGGCCTTCGCGCAGGACGGCCTGAATGTGGTTCGCCTGAAGGGCGGCGACCCGTTCATGTTCGGCCGCGGCGGCGAGGAGCTGGAAGCCGCACGCGCGGCCGGGCTCGCCTGCCACGTGATCCCTGGCGTGACCGCGGCGCTCGCCGCCGGCGCCTCGGCGGGCGCGCCGCTGACCCATCGCGGAGCGGCCCAGTCGGTGACCTTCGTCACCGGCCACGCGGCGAAAGGCGGCGAACCGGACCTCGACTGGGACGCGCTCGCGCGCGCCAACCAGACGGTGGTGATCTACATGGGCCTCTCCATGGCCGCGCCGATCGCGGCGCGATTGATGGCGGCGGGCCGGGCCGGCGCGACGCCGGCGCTGATCGTCGAAAACGCCTCGCGGGCGGACGAGCGGCGCGTGGTCACGACGCTGGGGGGCTTGGCCGAGGCCGCCGCCTGGCTTAAAGGCCCCGCCCTTCTGATGGTCGGCGAGGCCATGGCGCTGGCGAAAGCCGGTGCAGCTGAGCCGGCTTTCGCAACTCTTCTGAAGGAGGCCCGGGCATGAGAGCGCTGACAGCGAACCGGCTCGACGACGGCGAAGCGGTGTTCTGGAAGGGCGGCCGCTGGGTGGAGCGCTTCGTTGAGGCGCAGTTGTTCGAGGGTTCGGAGGACGCCGAAAACGCCGAAGCCGCGGCCAAGTCGCAGCAGACGGTGGTCGTCGACCCCTATCTGATCGACGTCATTCCGGCGGGCGACGTCTGGGCGCCGCTCAGCTACCGCGAGCGCGTCCGCTGCCTTGGCCCCACCAACCATCCCATGCACGGCAAGCAGGCCGAGGGCGGTCACGACATCGACGCCCTGGTTCACGCCGAGGGCGCGGCCCGCTCGACCGGCCGCGTCAACCTGATCAAGCGGAAGTAAGCGCATGTACCGTTACGACACGATCGACAAGGAATTCGTGGCCGACCGCGCCGCGGAGTTCCGCGAGCAGGTTCAGCGCCGCCTGGCCGGCGAGATCACCGAAGACCAGTTCAAGCCGATCCGGCTGATGAACGGCCTTTATCTGCAGCTTCACGCCTACATGCTGCGGATCGCCATCCCCTATGGCGCGCTGACCTCGAAAAAGCTGCGCAAGCTGGCCTACGTCGCGCAGACCTATGACAAGGGCTACGGCCACTTCACGACGCGAACCAACCTGCAGCTGCACTGGATCAAGCTGAAGGACGCGCCGGCGATCCTCGACCACCTGGCCGAGGTCGAGATGCACGCCATGCAGACGTCGGGCAATTGCATCCGCAACGTGACGGCGGACCCGTACGCCGGCGCCACCGCCGACGAACTGGATGATCCGCGCGTGTGGGCCGAGACCGTGCGCCAGTGGTCGACCCTGCACCCGGAATTCAGCTTCCTGCCGAGGAAGTTCAAGATCGCCGTGACCGCGGCGGCCAAGGACCGCACCGCCACCAAGATCTACGATATCGGCCTGCACCTGCGGCGCGGCCGCGGCGGCGAGCTGGGCTTCGAGGTGCTGGTGGGCGGGGGCCTCGGCCGCACGCCGCATATCGGCTCGACCATCCGCGAGTTCCTGCCGACCCGGCACCTGCTTTCGTACATGGAGGCGATCCTCCGGGTCTATAATCGCCATGGGCGGCGCGACAACATCTTCAAGGCGCGGATCAAGATCCTCGTGGCCTCGCTGGGCGCGGAAGAGTTCGCGCGTCAGGTCGAAGAGGAATGGGCCAAGGGCGATCCCGCGCGGATCGACCTGCCGGACACCGAGCTCGCCCGCATCCGCGCGGCGTTCGCGCAGACCTACGACACGCTTCCGGCGCGCTCCGAGGCGCTGGAGGCCGCGAAGGCCGCCGATCCGGCGTTCGCGCGTTTCGTCCGCCGCAACGTGCATCCGCACAAGCAGCCGGGCTACGCCCTGGTCGACGTCTCGCTCAAGGTGCCGGGCCAGACGCCGGGCGACATGACCTCGGAGCAAATGGAGCTCGTCGCCGGCCTGGCCGAGCGCTACTCGCTGGACGAGGTTCGCGTGACCTATCAACAGAACCTGCTGTTGCCGCACGTGAAACTGGACGATGTGGAAACGGTCTGGCGCGAGCTGGACGCGGCGGGCCTCGCCACGCCGAATATCGACTTGATCACCGACATCATCGCCTGCCCGGGTCTGGACTACTGCGCGCTGGCCAACGCCCGCGCCATCCCGATCGCTCAGCACATCGCCGAGCGCTTCGCCGAACCGGAGCGGGCCGAGGCGGTGGGCGAGCTCAACATCAAGATCTCGGGCTGCATCAACGCCTGCGGGCACCACCACGTGGGCCACATTGGCATCCTCGGCGTCGATAAGAAGGGCGAGGAGTTCTACCAGCTGACCCTGGGCGGAACCGCCGATGACAACGCGGCGCTGGGCTCCATGCTCGGCCCGGCCCTGCCGGCCGCCAAGGTCGCCGAGGCCGTCGAGCAGATGGTCGAGGTCTATCTGCGCGAACGCCAGGATGGCGAGCGCTTCGTCGACACCTTCCGACGCACCGGCGTCGCCCCGTTCAAGGAGGCCGTCTATGCCGACGCTCATTAAGCTGCAGGGCGATCGCATGGTGCTGGCGAACGACGCCTTCACCCATGTCGCCGACGACCAGGACCTGCCGCAGGGCGACGTCGTGATCTCCCTCACTCGCTTCCAGGCGGACGGCGAGCGCCTGCTCTCCGAGGGCAGGGCGGTGGGCGTGCGGCTGGAGTCGAACGAGGAGGCCGAGGCGCTGGCCTACGACCTGCCCAGGCTGGCGCTGGTCGTGCTGGCGTTCCCGAAGTTCCGCGACGGGCGCCAGTACTCCAACGCCCGGATTCTGCGCGAACGCTACACCTTCAAGGGCGAGATCCGCGCTGTCGGCGACGTGCTGCGCGAACAGGCGGGCTTCATGGTCCGCTGCGGCGTAGACGCGTTCGAGCCGGCCGATGGCTCCACGCCGGATCTTTGGGAAGAGAAGACCCGTCGCTTCCGCCACGTCTATCAGCGCGCTGCGGACGGACGGGAGCCGGCCTTCGCCGAAAGGGAGGCATGACCATGGCCTATGACGCCGTCGATCGCGCGCCCAACCTGGCTGCGCGCCTCGACGCCGAACTGCGCCACGCGCATCCGCGAACCATTCTCGAAGCGGCGCTCGACGCCTTCGGCGACCGCCTCGCCCTGGTCTCGTCCTTCGGCGCGGAATCGGCCGTGCTGCTGGATCTGGCGGCCAAGACCAATCCGGACATCCCGGTGCTGTTCCTCGACACCGGCATGCAGTTCGGCCAGACGCTGGACTATCGCAGGACGCTGGCGGCTCACTTGGGCCTGAGGGACGTGCGCGACCTGCGCCCGCACTATCAGGACCTGGCGATCATCGATCCGGAGGCCAAGCTCTGGCAGACGGACACCGACGCTTGCTGCAACCTGCGCAAGACCGTGCCGCTCGATCTGGCGCTGCAGGACTTCGACGCCTGGATCACCGGCCGCAAACGCTTTCATGGCGGATCGCGCCTGTCGCTGCCGGTGGTCGAGCAGACCGACCGTCAAATCAAATTCAACCCGTTGGCCAACTGGTCCAAGGCGGACCTTGACGCCTACGTCGCCGAGCACGATCTGCCCCAGCATCCGCTGGTGGCCCAGGGCTTCCCGTCGATCGGCTGCTGGCCGTGCACCCAGCCGGCGGACAGCAACGACGTCGAGGACATCCGCGCCGGCCGATGGGCCGGTTCTCAGAAGACCGAGTGCGGCATCCATCTCGCCCGAGCGCCGGGCGCCGTCGCCAACCCTGGCGGCGACATCTGACCGCTCCAAACGAGGCAGTAATGAACGATACGACCGTGGCGAAGCCCGCCCTCAAGGCGAGCGGCGCCTTCTATCTGGAGACCGTCACCTGGGTTCAGCACTGGACCCCGGAGCTGTTCTCCTTCCGCACGACCCGCGACCCCGGCCTGCGCTTCTCCAGCGGCCAGTTCGTCATGGTTGGACTGATGGCGGAAGAGGGCAAGCCGCTCGTGCGCGCGTATTCGATCGCCAGCCCAGCCTGGCATGACGAGCTCGAGTTCTACTCCATCAAGGTGCAGGACGGCCCGCTGACCTCGCGCCTGCAGAAGATCAAGGTCGGCGACCAGCTGTTGATCGGCCGCAAGCCGACCGGCACGCTGGTGCTGGACGGCCTGAAGCCGGGCAAGCGGCTCTACATGCTGGGCACCGGCACCGGGCTCGCGCCCTGGCTGTCGCTTGCGCGCGAGCCGGAGGTCTACGACCGCTTTGACGCGGTCATCGTCACCCACACCGTGCGCAACGTCGCGGACCTGAACTACCGCGAGCTCTTCGAGCAGGAGCTCAAGAGCGACGAGATCCTGGGCGAGCTGATCGGGGACAAGCTCACCTACTACCCGACGGTCACTCGCGAGGACTTCAAGACCAAGGGACGGATCACCGACCGGATCACGTCGGGCAAGATCTTCGAGGACCTCGGCGTGCCTGCGCTCGATCCGGCGGTGGACCGGCTGATGATGTGCGGCGGCCCCTCGGTGCTGGCCGACCTCAAGCAGATCCTCCTCGATCGCGGCTTCGAAGAGGGCTCGATCGCTAAGCCCGGCGATTTCGTGCTGGAAAAGGCCTTCGTCGAGACCTGATCTCGCCGCATCCCCTTCGGTTGTCATCCAAGAACGCGCGACAGCGCGTGTCCGGGATGACAGCTCAAGATGGAACGATCCTCACCGCGGCAGGTCGAGGATGGCGCGCGCTGTCGCCGCATCGGCCAACGGACGGCCGACTTCCGCGCAGAGCTCGGCGGCCCGGCCTGTGAGCTCGAGATTGGTCGGATGAGTCTCGCCGATGTGGTCTTCCAGGCCGACACGCAGATGCCCGCCGCGCTCCAGGGCGTAGCGGGCCAGGCCGCTCTCCACGACATCGCCGCCGATTACCGCCACCGCCCAGGGCAGGCGTGAGCCTTCGAGCATCTCCAGATAGGCGTCGAGCGCCTTGCGGGTGGGCGGTAGGCCGAAGGCCGACCCGACTCGCCGGCCGCTCTGCCAGTTGTAGTCGCCGCCGAAGTAGAGCTTCAGCATAGCCCCCTGGGCCAGTTTTCCGGCGCGCTCATAGGCTAGCGCCAGCCGGAGGAATCCCGGCTCGTAGATGGCGATCGACGGGCCCAGCCGGTGCGTTCGCATCAGCTCGTTGGCGTGGTCGATCGTGGCGTAGCTGTTGACGTAGACGAAGCCGCGGCCGGCCGGCATCCCGTCCTCGCCGGCGCTGCAGAGATTGACCGAGCCGGGGTCCAGCACCCCCATCGTCACGCCTCGGTCAGCCAGCAGGCCGATGTGGCGCCACTTCTCCTCGACGTCCTCGACCATGGTCGTCGTGGGGCAGAGGATGGCGTCAGGACGGCGCGCCAGCGTCTCCTTCCAGGAGTCCACGTAAGCATCGGCCGAGGCTTCCCCGGTCAGGCGGATGTCGACGTGGCTGTGAATGATCGCCGCGCCGGCATCCAGGCACTCGAGCGCCTCGCGGTCGATGTCGGCGTGAGCGCGCGGCACGTGCGGGTTGATCGACGGCGGCGTCCCGCCATTCAAGGCACACTCGATAATGACAGGCGTGCTGCTCATCGCGGCCTACAGGACCTGGCCCGGACGCGCCTCTGTGTAGCGTCCGGCGTCGACCAGCACCTTGCCGTTGACGATGACTTTCTCGACGCCGCGGGCGCCGCGCACGAAGCGTCCGCCGCCGCCCGGCAGGTCGTCGACCCAGACTTCCGGCTCGCGCGCAATGGTGTCGGGGTCGAAGATCACCAAGTCGGCGAAGCGGCCGACCTTGATCTCGCCGCGGTCCTTCAGGCCCCAGTCGCGGGCGAGGTCTGAGGTGAGGCGCTGGACGGCGCGCTCCAGCGACATCGCCTTCTCGGTGCGGACGAACTTGTCGAACAGGTAGCAGGTGTCGCCGGCGCCGGAGAACGAGGTGATATGCGCGCCGGCGTCGGCCGAGCCGATGTGCATGGCGGGATTGTCCAGCAGGGCGACCACCGAGGGAATGTCGGCATGGACGCGGCCGGTGAGCTTCAGCTCGGTCTTCAGGTCATCCGCGGCGAGGATCTCGCTCCACACGTCCTGCACGCGTCGGCCTTCTTCGCCGGCGACCTGCTTCAGCGTGCGGCCGACGTAGCGCCTGTTTTCCGGCGCGTGAACGTTGGCGACCACCAGGTTGGAGATCACCCCGCCCATCTCGTCGGTTTCGTCGGCGAGGGTCTCGCGGTTGGCCGGGTCGGTGATCATGGCGAGCCGGCGCTCGGCGGGCTGATCCATGATCTCGCGCCACAGCGGCGTCTTGCCGAGCAGCACCGAGCCCTTCTCCAGGTTCACGGTCATGTCCAGCGGCCGCACCTGGGTTTGGGCGAACATCTTGGCGCCTTTGGCCCGCCAACCTTCGAGGCAGGCCAGCACCTCGTCCCAGGTCGGCTTCAGCCGCGGGCCGGTGACCAGGATCGGCGACAGCGTCACTCGCGCGCCGGTCTCGATCGAAAGCTCGCCGAACAGATTATAGTAGCGCAGCGTGTCCGCGCCGACGCGGATGTCGGGCGCGACCTCGACCATGCGGTCGGCGGCGGCGACCTCACGCAGAAGGGCGGCGAGCTCGCGGCGGTCGGCGTAGGAGCAGGGTAGCTCTCCGCCTTGTTCGTCAAGGTGGTTGAAGGTGAAGGAGATGCCGAAAGCGCCGGCCGCGAGCGACTGCCGCGCCACCTCGGCCATCTGGGCGATCTCCGCGTCGGTCGCAGCGCGCTCCTGGGCCGCCGCGCCCATGACGTAGTTGCGGATCACGGCGTGGCCGACGAACACGCCCACGTTGGGACCCAGGTCCGGCCGCAGGGCGGCGACATACTGTTCGAAGGTCTCCCAGTCGAACGACACGCTCTGGCGCAGCAGGTCGCCGTCCATGTCCTCGACCGAGCCGAACCAGCCGATCAGCCGATCCTTGGCCTCGGGCCGCACAGGCGCGAGGCTGACCGAGCAGTTGCCCATGATCAGCGAGGTGACGCCGTGCTCCGGCGTCGGGGTGGCCAGCTTGTCCCAGCAAAGCTGCGGGTCGTAGTGGGTGTGGACGTCGATGAAGCCAGGCGCCAGAACCTTGCCGCCCGCGTCGATCTCGATATCGGCGCGGCCGTCGACCTGACCGACTTGGGTGATGCGGTCGCCGCTCACCGCGACGTCGCCCTTGAACACCGGCGCGCCGGTGCCATCGGCGATCAGCGCATTCCGCACAACGAGGGTTGGGGCCGACATCAGATTCCTCCTGGATTGTGCGGAATGGCCACATTTTTCGCTCAGCCTGTCGCAGCGTGAAGGACCCCTGCGCAATAAGCAAGGTAAGGGGTGCTGCGCCCCGCCGGATCCGGCCGCGGAATCCGCGGCGCATCGAGCGATTCCCGTGGTGACGCGCCCGGGATCAGCGACGCTGTCGCAGATCGCGCTCAACTGGGTGGCGCGCAGGGCGGGCGTCGCATCGGTGCTGATCGGCGCGCGCACCGACGATCAGTTCGCCGACAACCTCGCCGCCGCCAACTGGTCATTGTCCGACGCGGAGATCGGCCGCCTCGACGAAGTGAGCGCGACGCGGTTCGCTATCCCTACAGCCACCACGTGGTCCACGCGGATCGAAACTCGCGGCTGGGATTGCTGCCGCCGATACAGCTGATTGTCTTGGAGGTTCGGGGCGCCAACGCGCTTTAGCGCGGCGGGCAGCCCTTGAAGTTGCCGACCTTGACGGCGTCGAGCGTGGCCAGGTTCAGCGCCTTGAGCGGGTTCATCGACGCGGCGCTGAAGCCGGTGAAGAGGTCGATGCGCTTGCCCTTGATCGCCCCGCCGGTGTCGGAGGCGTACCAGTAGCCGTCGTGCTGCGAGCCGTCAGGCATCTTCAGCCCGACCGTCTGGGGAATGAACAGCACCGAGCCCTTGGGGATCAGCTTGTTGTCCACGGCGGCCGTGCGCATGGCGACGACCTTGCAGCCCAGGGAATCGAGATTGCCGACGCCTTTCGCGCCTGCGTGGTAGAGCGTCGCCTTGACGTTCCAGCCCGGCGCACCCGGCATGGAACCCGTCACGACCGACATGATCACGTCGCCGATCGGGTCGGAGGCGGCCTTGGCGTTGGTCGAGAGCGCTACAGCCGATAGTACGGCCAGGGCGGCGAGGCGGCGTCGCATGACGGCGTCTCCTTCGTCGTTAAACTGGTCGGCGGGCAAGCTAGCCCCGTGTCGTCCACCGGGCAACCCCAGTGCGGCATAATGATGCCGCGCCCCAGATAAGTCACATTTCTTGACGCCGGGTTATCGGCATCCTTTGTTGAAGATCTGTCGGTTAACAGGCCCAGGTGCAGGAGGCATGACGCTGCGGATCTACGGGGACTCGATCTCGGGTAACTGTCTGAAAGTCAAATGGACCGCGGATCATCTGGGGATTCCCTACGACTGGATCGAGACGGGCGTCCTTAATGGTGAGACGCGCACGCCCGCCTTCCTCGCGTTGAACCCCGCGGGCCAGGTCCCGGTGGCGCTGCTCGAAGACGGGCGTCCGCTTGCCCAATCCAACGCCATCATCCTGTTCCTGGCGGAAGGATCGGCGCTGATCCCGGCCGATCCCTACGACCGCGCGAAGATGTTCGAGTGGATGTTCTGGGAGCAGTACAGCCATGAACCGTACGTCGCGGTGGCCCGGTTCCAGGTCCGCTATCTCGGCAAATCGCCCGCGGAGGTAGAGCCGCGCATCGTCGAGCGCGCCTATTCGGCGCTGGCGCGGCTTGAACTCGGCGTCGGACGCACGTCCTTCCTGGTCGGCGATAGCCTGAGCCTCGCCGACGTGGCCCTAGTGGCCTACACGCGCGTGGCCGGGGAGGGCGGGCTCGACCTCGCCCCCTATCCGAAGATCGGCGCCTGGATCGGCCGCGTCGAGCTCGCGCTCGGGATCGCGTGAAGCTTGCGTGCCCCCGGCTTGCGCCGGCGCCCGACTGGCGGCACAGCGGTGCGATGCGCTTGGCCCAGTTGCTCGCTCTCGCCACCTGCGCCTGCGTCTTGGCCGGTGCGGGCCAAGCTTTGGCTTGGGGCGGGACCGGGCATCGCATCGTCGGCGAAGTGGCCATCGAGGCGCTGCCGGCGGAAACCCCCGCCTTCCTGCGCGCCCGTAGCGCGGCCGAAGCCGTGGGCGAGCTTTCGCGGGAGCCGGATCGCTCCAAGGGCGCCGGCGAGCTGCACGACAAGGATAACGACCCGGCGCATTTCGTGGATGTCTCAGACGATGGGACGATCCTGGGCGGTCCCACGCTCGACGCCCTGCCTCCGACCCGCGCCGAGTATGAGACTGCCCTGCGCGCCGCCGGGGCGGACAGTTGGCAGGCGGGCTATCTGCCCTATGCGATCGTCGAGCGGTGGCAGCATCTGGCGAAGGACTTCGCCTACTGGCGCGTTCTGGACGCGGCGGCGCGCAATCCCGCCTGGTCCCGGAACCGGGCGTGGTTCATCGCCGACCGCGCGCGACGCGAAGCGCAGATCCTGCAGACGATCGGCGAGCTGTCGCACTTCGTCGGCGACGGGTCGCAGCCACTGCACGTCACGGTGCACTACAACGGCTGGGGCGAGAGACCCAATCCGGGGGGCTACACAAAGGAGCGAATTCACGCGCCGTTCGAGAGCGCCCTGGTCCGCGCGACGATCCGCGCGCCGGAGGTCGCGGCGAGGCTGTCGCCGTTCAGGCCTTGCGGTTGTCGCATCGAGCAGCGCGCCGCGAGGTACCTCGACCAGACCTATCGCCAGGTGATCCCGCTCTACGAGCTGGAGAAGGCGGGCGGCCTTGCGCTCGGCGATCCCCGGGGAACGGCCTTCGCGCGCGATCAACTCGCCCGGGGCGCATCGGAACTGCGTGACCAGATCGTCGAGGCGTGGCAGGCGAGCGGGAACGAGACCGTCGGTTGGAAACCGATCGCTGTTTCCGACGTCGTCGCAGGGCGGATCGATCCCTTCCCCTCGCTCTTCGGAGTGGACTGATGACCATCCCCCAATTCGGCGAACACGACGCGGGCCGTGACTATCCCGATCGGCCAGCCGCCTTCGCGATCATCGAGGAGGGCGGGAAGATCGCTTGCGTCGAGGTGGCCTGGCGCAACGGCGGGCCGAAGCTCGATCTGCCGGGCGGGGGGATCGATCCGGGCGAGAGCGCAGCCGAGGCGGCGGAGCGCGAATGTGGGGAGGAGGCCGGGCTGAAGGTCGCCGTCACGGCGGAGCCATTTGCTCGCGCCGACCACTACTTCGTCAATACCGAGGGCAAGCGCAACAACACCCGAGGCCAGTTTTTCGAGGCGCGGCTGGAAGGCGAGGCGCCGGAGCTGAAGATCGAGGACGACCATCGCCTGCTGTGGCTGGAGCCGCTGGAGGCGATCAGGCGATTCGACCGCGACTCTCACGCCTGGGCGGTCGTGGCCTGGCTGCGCCAGGGCGAGGCTTAGCGCGACGCGGTCTTGCGGCGCGCAGCGGGCTTGCGGGGCGCCGGGCTCGACGCGCGTTCGCGGCCAGCGCGCGCCTGGGCGCGCTGTAGGACAGCCGGACGGTGCTTTTCGCATTCCGCCAGAATGTCCTCCAGTTCCTTGTCCGACAGGTGCTCGATGCCGATGAACTCGTTCTTCGCCTGGGTGGCGCGGATCAGCTCGTCGAGCTTGGCCTGCAGGGCGGCGTTGTCGCGGTTCTGGGTGTTCTGGATCAGGAAGACCATCAGGAAGGTGACGATGGTGGTCCCGGTGTTGATGATCAGCTGCCAGGTGTCGGAGTAGCGGAAGATCGGCCCGCTGGCGCCCCAGGCCACAATGACCAGGCAGCAGCCCAGGAAGGTGAGGGGGCGGCCGGTCCAGCGCGACACGATGCTGGCGATATGGTCGAACGTCTCTCTGAAGGGCGGCATGTGCCGGATGGCCTCTCGCGGGTTTGCGTCGCCCCTGCTGAACGGCTACTGCGGGGGCCTGTTCCGGAGGCCCCATGGCTGAGCTCCCGTCACCCGCGCAACTGATCGACGGCAAGGTCTACGCCGAGCGCGTCCGCGCGCAGGTCGCCGAAGATGTGGCGTGGCTGCGGCGTGAACACGGCATCCAGCCGGGGCTGGCCGTGGTGCTTGTCGGCGAGGATGCAGCGAGTCAGGTCTATGTCCGTTCCAAGGGCGAGCAATCGCTGGCGGCGGGCATGCACTCGGTCACCCATCGGCTTCCCGTCGACACAGCCCAGGTCGAGCTCCTGAAGCTGATCGCCGACCTGAACGGCGATCCGTTAATCCACGGCATCCTGGTCCAGTTGCCGCTGCCCAAGCATCTCGACGACAAGGTGGTGATCGCCGCCATCAGCCCGGACAAGGACGTCGACGGCCTGCATGTCGTGAACGCCGGCCGCCTGGCCAGCGGCCTTCCCGGACTTTACCCCTGCACGCCGCTCGGCAGCATGATCCTGCTGCGGGAGGTGCTGGGCGACCTTACCGGCAAGCGCGCGGTGGTGGTGGGCCGCTCGGTGCTGGTTGGCCGGCCGATCGCCCAACTGCTGCTACAGGCGGACTGCACCGTGACCATCGCCCACTCGCGCACGCACGACCTCCCTGCGGTATGCCGCGAGGCGGACATCCTGGTCGCCGCCGTCGGCCGCCCGCGGATGATCCGCGGCGACTGGATCAAGCCGGGCGCTGTGGTGATCGACGTGGGCATCAACCGCGTGCCCTTCGACGATCCGGAGAAGGCGGCGCAGGGCAAGACCAAGCTGGTGGGTGATGTCCACTTCAAGGAAGCGAGCCAGGTCGCCGGCGCCGTCACGCCGGTGCCCGGCGGCGTGGGCCTGATGACCGTCGCCGTGCTGCTGCAGAACACCGTGACGGCCGCCCGCCGCGCGGCGGGGCTCGATTAGCTCGCAGCGCGTTGGGCGGGTTCGATCTTGTCCGGGGCGGCTTCGGCGACCCGTGCGACGACGTCGAGCAGCAGATCGGGCGTGATCGGCTTGGTCAGATGGCCGTCGGCGCCCGCGGCGGCGGAGGCGGCGATGTGGTCCGGCATGGCGTTGGCGGTCAGCACATAGATCGGGGTGCGCGGGGCGCCGAGGGCGGCTTCGGCCTGGCGGATCAGGCGGATCGCGCTCAGCCCGTCCATCACCGGCATCTGCATGTCCATCAGCACCAGGTCGAACGCCTGGGTCTCGAAGGCGCTGACCGCCTGGGCGCCGTCGCACACTGAGGTCAGATCGACATCGACCGCTTCGAGGATCAATTCGACGACCCGCCGGTTGGTCGGATGGTCTTCCGCCAGCAACACCCGTAGGCCCTGGGCGCCGACCGCCGCGCTCGGGGTGAGGGGCTTGGACGCCGCGACGGGCGCGCAGCGCGTGAGCGGCAGTCTCAGGGCGAAGGTCGAGCCGATGCCGGGCTCCGAGGTCGCAGCGAGGTCGCCGCCCATGGCCCGCGCGAGCGTGCGCGAGATCGCCAGGCCGAGGCCGCTGCCGCCGTAGCGGCGCGTGATGGAGCCGTCGCCCTGCTCGAAACGTGAGAACAGGCGCGCCGCGGTCTCGTCGTCGAAGCCGATGCCGCTGTCGCGCACCTCGAACTGAAGCTCGGGCTGGTCGGCGTCGCCGGTCGCGCCGACATGCACGGCGATGGCGCCTTCGGCCGTGAACTTCACGGCGTTGCTGAGCAAGTTCGAGAGGACCTGGCGGATCCGCGCGGCGTCGCCGAGGTAGGAGCCCTGCGCTTCAGGCGCGACCGTGACTTGCAGATCGAGGCCTTTGGCGGTGGCCGCGGCGTCGAACAGCGAGGTGCAGGCGCTGAGCGAGCTGGCCAGCTCGAACGGCTCGCGGCGGATCTCCAGCGCGCCGGATTCCACTCGGGCGAGGTCGAGGATGTCGCTCAGCAGCGCCTGCAGCGAGGAGGCGGAATTGCAGACCAGCTCCACCATCTCGTGCTGCGCCGGCGTCAGTTCGGTCTTCACCAGCGCGCCGGCGACACCGAGCACGCCGTTCAGCGGAGTGCGGATCTCGTGGCTCATGTTGGCGAGGAATTGCGACTTGGCGATAGAGGCCGCCTCGGCGGCGTCGCGCGCCAGCTGCAGCTGCTTCGAACGCCAGCGTTCCCAGAAGTAAAGGCCGATGGGGATGAGCACGAGCGCGGCGATCAGCGCTGCGAGCGGGAATCCGAGAGAGCGGACGAGGCCCGCGCCCGGCGCCTCCGGCGACCAGGACAGCCGCGCGACCTCACGACCTTCGAAGTCCCGCAACGGCAAGATCGACCGCCCGGCGGTCGGCTTGGCGCCAGTCCTGACGAGGCGCACGTCGCGCATCAGGTTCGCCGAGGCGAAAGACTTGAGGAAGTCGGCGTCGACGGCCTGGCCGACGATGACCACCGGCGCGTGCGCGCTGGGCGTGGCATGTCCGAAATCCGGCTGCACCAGGGCGGCGGTGATCATGAAGGGCTGGTCGCCGATGCGAACAAGGGTGCTTGCATCGACGGGGTCGGAAACGAGCACCTTCGATGGGCCCGGGCGGCGCTGGATCGTGGCCTCTCGCGCACGGATCGAGGCCACCACGCTCGACAGCTCACCCTGCAGCGCGGGCCAGACCCGTCGGGCGTCGCCGCCACTCAGGTGGCTGAGCAGCACCTTGCCGTCATCGTCGATGACGATCACCAGCTCGTACCCGCTGGTCTCGGTGAAGAAGGCGATCATGTTGGTCTCGGCCCAGGCCGGGTCGAAGCCAAGATCGAGGTTGCGAACCGCGTCGTCCCAGACCGTTTCGGTCATGACCGTGCGGGCCATGACGCGCTTGTGAATCTCCCAGGCGTTGGCCGCAAGGCGCTCTTCGTGCGCGGCTGCGACCTCGTCGGTTCTCGCCGCCGCGGCGTGCATGGTCCAGGCGATCGCCGAGACCGGAACCAGCAGGCAGGCCAGCAGGACGGCGATCAGCTTTCGGCGGGTGCGCGGCTCTAGGGACAAGGCGGATCTCGTTCGACGATCGCTGTAATGAGCCCGAGCGCCGCTAATCTTACGTAAACCCGGCGAGAAACTGTCGATCTCCACCTATGCGTGCGGCGAGCTGGCGTAGGGGCCGGACCCGTCGAACGTCAGATGGCGTAGCCGTTCGTCCAACCGACGATGTCGCCGAGCACCTTGGCGAGCGCCTCGTTGTAGGCGGCGACGATCGAGCCAACCCGGTTCTGGTCCGCCTGCGCGCGCGCCTCGAAGACCTGCTCTGCGATCTGGCTCTGGCCGGGGCCGTGCGCGAGCACGGCGCGCACGCGGATCAGCACCGTCGGCCGCTCACCTGCGTAGTGGGTTTCGAAGTTGCGCACGTCGAGGCGCAGCGCCAGCGCTGCACGCCCCGCTTCACCGCGCGCCACCAGGCGCAGATGCCCCGGCGCGGAGTCGAAGGCGGTGGACACGGCTTCATCGAACAGCACTTCCGCGGGCGCCACCCAGCGGACCTCGGCGATGTAGGCGGCGCGATCGCCGGTGACCGTCAGAATGCGATCGCCGGCGGATTCCCGCTGGAATCCTCCGCCCGCGCGAAACACGCCGACCGCATCGGCGCGCGGCGGCGCGGCGGCGGAGGGAACGCCGAAGCGGTAGAGGTGCGAGGGCTTCTGCTTGGGCAGCAGCGAAACGCAGCCGGAAAGCGCGACCGCGACCAGCGCGAGGAGGGCGATGCGGCGGCGCAAGGCTGGGCGTCGTTCGTCGGGTCTCATGGCTTCACCTTGACTTCCTCGCCGGTCGGCTTGCTCAGCACGCCGGCGGGGCTGGCCTGCACCTCGTTGACCAGTCGTTGCAGCGACTGGGCGGTGGCCTGCAACTCGATCAGCGCCGCGGTGACCTGCGGCAGGCCACGGTTCGCGAAATCCTCGGTCGGCGCCTCCAGGTTTGCGATCATCTTGCGCGCCGAGGCCGCGGCCTGCTTGGCCTCTTCCGCCGCGTCGGCGACGTTCTTCACCGTCCGGCGTCCGTCGGTGTTCAGAACCTCATTGGTCGTCGCGGCGACCTGGGAGAGCTGCTGGGCCGCCGAGTCGAGGTCCTGAAGCGCCCTCTGAGCGTCGGCGACGATCTGCTTGCGCTGCCGCAGCTCCGCGGTCACGGCCTGGGCGTCGGAGACCGCGGCCGAGAAGCTCTTGATGTTCTGGTCGGAGAGCACGCGGTTGACGCGGTCCAGGGCCTCGATGGTGCGGGTCAGAACCGTGCCGCCGCCTTCCAGCAGGTCGGACAGCGTGCTGCGCTGGCTGCGGATCACCGGGATCTGGTCCTTGGCGACAGTGTCCTTGAGCAGCGGGCGCGACGGCGTGCCGGCGGTGATCTGTACGTAGTTCACGCCGGTGATTCCCTGCGGCTCGAGCGTCGCGTAGCTGTCGACGCGGATCGGCACGTCCGAGGTTACCCGCGCGCGGGCGATGACGCGGGCGGGGTTGGTGCGGTCCAGCGCGATCTTGGTCACCTCGCCGACCTTGATTCCGTTGAAATGCACCTCGCCGCCTTGGCTCAGGCCGCGCACCGGTCCCTGGAAGAGGATGTCGTAGGTGTCGTAGTCGCGGGTGAACTGTAGGCGTGCGAGCCACACCACGAAGATGACCAGGCCCACGAACAGGATCAGCGAGGACGCGCCCACCAAGGCGTAATTTGCATTCTTTTCCATCAGGACTTCGGCCTCGCCTTCGCGGCGGCGCGACCGCGCGGCCCGAGGAAGTATTCGTGGATCCAAGGATGATTCGAGCTTTCCAGCTCGCGCACCGGCGCGACCGCGACGATCTTCTTGTCGGCCAGCACCGCGACGCGGTCGGTGATCTCGTAAAGGGTGTCCAGGTCGTGGGTGATCATCAGCACGGTCAGGTCGAGGCTGTCGGAGAGGTCCTTGATCAGGGCGTCGAAGGCTGCGGCGCTGATCGGGTCCAGACCCGCGGTCGGCTCGTCGAGAAACAGCAGGTCGGGATCGAGCGCCAGCGCCCGCGCCAGGCCCGCACGTTTGCGCATGCCGCCGGAGAGCTCCGCGGGCTTCAGCGCGCCAGCTTCCGGCTTAAGCCCCACCAGGGCGATTTTTAGCTCGGCCAGCTCATAGACCCGCGTCTTGGAGAGCCGGGTGTGCTCGAACATCGGCGCGGCGACGTTCTCGCGCACCGTGAGGTTGGAGAATAGCGCGCCCTGCTGGAAGAGCACGCCCCAGCGGCTGTTGATCTCGCTCCAGCGCCGCCGCGAGGCGTGCTCCAGGTCTTGGCCGAAGATGCGCACGACACCCGCCTGCGGGCGGCGCAGGCCGATGATGCTGTTGAGCAGCACAGACTTGCCCGCGCCCGAGCCGCCGACCACGCCCATCACCTCGCCGCGCTCGACTGTGAGGTCGACGTGGTCGTGAATGATGTGGTCGCCGAACGCATTGACCAGGCCCCTGACCTCGATCGCCGGGCCGTCGGACCCCAGCGGCTCGCCGGCGTCGAACGCGTCCTCGCGCGCCGGCCCGTTCAAATGTCCAGCTCCATGTAGATCAGGGCGAACGCCGCATCGATCATGATGATGGCGAAGATGGCGTGCACCACGGCCGCCGTCACCCGCCGGCCCAGCGATTCCACGTCGCCGCCGACTTCCAGGCCCTGCCGGCAGCCGATGCCGGCGATCACCGCCGCCATCACCGGCGCCTTGGAGAGCGCCACCCAGAAGTGATTTGCGCCGACGTTGTCGACGATACGCTGGAAGAAGAAGGTTGGGCTCAGATCCAGCACCGTCCAGACTACCACGAGGCCGCCGAACAGGCCCGCCAGCGTCGCCACGAAGGTCAAGAGCGGGATGGTGAGCAAGAGGGCGGCGAACCTCGGCAGCACCAGCGCTTCGTACGGATCGACCCCCAGCACCTGCATGGCGTCGATCTCCTGCTGCATCTTCATCGCGCCGATCTCGGCGGCGAAGGCGGAGGCGGATCGGCCGGCCAGCAGGACGGCGGTGATGATGATGTTGAATTCTCTGAGCACGGCGATGCCGATCAGTTCGACGGCGTAAACCTGCGCCCCGAACTGCTGCAGCATGTTGGCGCCGAGCAGGCCCACCACCGCGCCGATGAAGAAGGCGGTCGTGGCGACGATCGGAATGGCGTCGAACCCGGCTCGCTCCATCAGCGAGACGAGCGCCGGGAAGCGGATGCGGCGCGGATTGGCCGCGGCGCGGGCGACGACCACCAGAAGATGGCCGAGGAACACCATGGTGTCGGTGGCCTCGACGGCCATGTCGACGACGCCTTTGCCCACGCGCACGGTGAGTTCGTGCAGGCCGCGCGCCCGCGGCGCCTTCGTCAGCTTTAAGGATCGGGCCTCCTGGACGAGTTGCAGCAGGCGCAGGGTTTCGGGGCGCGCGTCGACCCTGGCGAGGTCGAAGCCTTCTCCTGTGGCGCGAAGGATGGCGTAGGCCCCTGCGGTGTCCATCCGGCCGACGTCGTTCAGGTCGAGGGTCAGCCCCTCGCGTGCGCCGCGCGCTGCGTCCGCCAGCGCCGCGTCAACGCCTTCCACGCTGGCCGCCACCCAGTCGCCACGCAGCGTCAGGCGCGGTCCCTGTGGCGAACTGCTGAGGCTGAAGTCGGCGGATCTGTCCATCAGCGCCATGGGTCTCTGCGAACGCGACCGTTCATCCAGGATAGTCGCACATGCGGCCGGCGCGCGGCTGCGGCGCCTCCGGCCAACGTGACACGGCGTAGGTTGTTCCGTCGGGTTGCGGCGAGCCTGAGACGCGACATACGGCCACGGTCTCGCACAGGTCGGGCTTATGGCCAAGTTGGGCCTATTTTTGGCCCAAGTCGCACCGGATGCATGCTTCTAGTTGCGTCGCTCGCGTGGCGTCGCCGTTGGGCCAAGCTGATTGGGTGGAGAGTAGCCTTGAGCCGCCAGATCGAGTTCGCGGGGAAGTCGGGAGCGCGTTACCGCTATACGCCGTTGGAGGAGGACCGCTTCGTCCCGCCGGCCGGCGCGAATTTCATCATCATCGAGCACACTTCGGACGGGCCGAGCGTGGTCTACGCCGGCGAAACCGACAACCTCGCCAATCAGGCGTGGCGCCGGCCTCTGGAAGAGGCGCGCAAGACCTATACGGAAGCCAGGGTGCTCACCCGGCTCAACGTGACGCGCGCGATTCGAGAGGCCGAACGCGAGGATCTTATCGGGCAGTACAACCCGCCAATGAACCGCGGCGCGCCGAACTGATCATCGGCGAGCTCGCGCAACCGAAGCGGCGCCATTTGCGTTGGGTCGCCACGAAATCCTGACGCCTGACCGCCCGATGAACGGCGTCGACGGTCATCAGTCAGGGACAAAGGCGCAGGATTGCGCCGTGGCGAAGGAGAAACCCATGCGAAAACTCGTTCTGGCCGCGCTCGCGGCCAGCACCGCCTTGACGGGCGCGCTGAGCGCCGGCGTGGCGTCCGCGCAGCCTTACGACCGCGATCGTCACTACGACCACGATCGTCGGGATGATCGTCGCGACCACGACCGTCGCGACTGGAACCGTGGTGATCACCGGCGCAATTGGGACCGCTGGTACAGCCAGGATCGCTGGCGCGGCGGCACGCACTATTACGGCGGCAAGTACGGCTACAATGGCTATCGCGGCCATTGGCGCACCGGTCAGCGTTATCCCTACTGGCGCGACAACGCCTACGTGATCCAGGACTATCGCGCCTACCGGCTTCCGCCGCCGCGGGCCGGCTACCGTTACTATCGTGACGACAATGGCGACATCGTCATGGCCGCTATCGCTTCCGGCGTGATAGGCCTCATCATCGGTTCGCAGATCAACTAAGGCGTCGGATTTAGCGGGGCGGCGAATCGGCCGCCCTGCAACTCCGGACGATCGGCTTCGCTCGGAACGCCGGTTTGCGGTTTCGCACGCACTGGCTCATTCTCTCGATCTGGTGCGGCCGGCGATTCGATGAGCGTCATTCCGATAACAATCCTTCGACTTTCCCTGCGCCTGGCCAACGCTTTCCTGCTTGAGGTGCTTGCGGCGACGCGCGGTGAGAAGGACTTCACCGACGCGCTGATCCTTGCCGCGCTGGTGCAGAGCAATTCCGCTCAGATTACCGGCGATCACAGCCTGCAGCAGCGTTACGGCGACTTCGCCTCGCCGCCGCCGGCTTCCATCCGTCGCCCGATAAGCATGAGCGGGCTTGCCGCCTCGCTTGGCCTGCCCTTCGAGACGGTGCGCCGTCGCATCAAGCGACTCGCGGCCGCCGGGGTGTGCGAGATCACGCCCGAAGGCGCCCGCTACGCCGAGACCGTGCTCAGGTCGCCTGAGCTCGAGAGCGCGATGGGGGCGATCTATGCGGCCGCCCGCAGCTTCTATTTCCGGCTGCGGCGTGCAGGATGCCTGGATTTCTTCGCGTCGCAGCCCGGCCCGGTGTGGTCGGGCAAGGCGCCGCCGCTTCGCATCGTCTACCGCGCGTCCAATGACTATTTCCTGCGAATGATGGAGCACCTGCTGCCGCGGGTCGCCAATCTATCGCAAGCCTTCATCCTGCTGACGGTGGTGCGGATCAATACGGCGGGCTTTCCCGACACGATGCATGGCGGTGAGGGCGCCGAGGCCGAGGCGTTCCCGCCCGACGCCTATCGCAAGCCCGCGCGCGCCGGAGAGGTCGCCGCGGCGCTTGGCCTGCCCAACGAAACGGTGCGCCGCAATCTCCTCGCGCTGGTGGAGGAGGGGCGCTGCGAGCGGACGGCCGCCGGCTATATCGTCCCGGCCGCCGTGCTGGCCCGGGCGAATGTGCTGGTCGCCTGGGACGCCAATCTTCGCGATTTGACGCGCATGTTCAGCGACCTCAACGAGAACGGCGTGCTCGGTTTGTGGGAGGCTGAGATCACGCAGGCGCATGCTTCCGGCGGACGGGTCTGAGCGCCCCTGCTGACGACGGATCGGCAACCACCTGCGCCTTGCCGGGTTTCCTAGGGGTTCATTTTGCAGGAGCGCCTGATGCCGCATAAGCAAACCGAAGAGGAAGCCAAGCGAGCCTTCACCCACGGCTCCAGCGGCTCCAACGCGGACATGGCCGTGGAGGGCCGCCCCAAGCACGAGGACCGTCACATCGAGGTTCCTCACGCCCGCGCTGCGGAGCCGCTTCCCGAAGGAGAGAAGCACGATCACCTGGCCGACAAGAAGGCCGAAGCCGAGAGCGATCAGGACGCCCTGTTGGACGAGGCGCTCGAGGAGACCTTCCCCGGCAGCGATCCGATCAGCCCCAAACACATCACCTGAACCTCAGAGAAGGTTGAGCAAAGTGGATGCGGCTTTGCGCCCGCAACCCGCTCAACTCTTCTAGGACTGGGCCGCGCCCAGCGTGTCCGCCATCTTCGCCCGCCGCAGGCCCATCGGCAGCGGCGGGCCGGTGGTGGTGTCCACTGCCGTCTGGTGCTCGATTTCGGAGTTGAGCTCGGCGCCCGCCAGCACGACCATCGCCGACAGATAGATCCACATCATCAGCCCGATCGCGGCGCCGAGCGAGCCGTAGGTCTTGTCGTAATGGGCGAAGTTGCCGACGTAGATCGAGAACAGCATCGACCCGAGCAGCCAGAACGCCACAACTCCGCCGCTGCCCCAGGTGATCCAGCGCCAGCGCACCGGCTCACGGCTCGGCCCGTAGCGGTAGAGCAGCGCGAGCCCCACGGTGAGAAGGGCCGCAAGGATCGGCCAACTGATCCAGCTCAAGGCCGCCGCCATCTGCGGCCCAGCCACCGCCTCGACAGCCGGCGGCGCTGCGATCAGGGCGACGCTCAGGATGACGAAGGCGAGGAATCCGACCGTGAAGGCGAGCGAGATCAGCGTCCGCGTCACCAGAGGCCGATCCTCCTTTTCCTCGTAGGCGATGTTGAGCCCGGTGATGATCGCCTTCACCGCTCCGTTTGCGCTCCAGATCGAGGCCAGAAGGCCGAGGATGAAGCCGAGCGACTGGCCGCCCTTGTCGCCCTGCGCCAGCCGGATCATCTGGTCGGCCAGGAAGTCCATGACGCCGGCGGGCACGATGAACGCGAGGATGCGAAGCTGGCGGTAGGCTTCCGCCGGATCGGCGAACAGGCCGTAGAGCGAGACGAAGGCTGCGAGGCCGGGGAACAACGCCAGCAGTGTGTAGAAGGTGACGCCGGCGGCGACCAACGGAACCTGGTCCTCGGCCACTTCCTTGCGGGTGCGATTGAGAATGTCCTTCCAGCCCTGCTGCGGAATGTGCCGCGGCGAGGCGGCGTGGCGACCGCGTCCCCGCTCGAGTTCCGCGGACCTTGGCGCATGACGTTTGTGGCGGTCGCCGTCGCCCTGCAGCAGTGCGACGCCGGTTCCCGCCAGCACCACCAAGGGAGCCAGATCCCAGGCGAGGCTTTCGGGGCCTCGCGGGTGCGGCTGCTCCTTGCGGCGCCGGCGCATGGCGTCTGCTCCCTTGCTAGATCCTGGCCGGGCGCCAATGCATGGCGCCGAGCCTCGGTTCCGCGGGATCAGGCCGTGGCGCGCAGGGCCTCGTAGGCCTCATGGGCCTCCATCCACTCCAATTCGGCGGTCTCTACGGCCGCCTGGGCGGCTTGCCGGCGGCGGCCGAGGTCGGCGGCCTTGCTCGGATCGCCGTTGAAAACGTCCGGAGCGGCGAGCGCCGCGTCGATCTGGGCCAGCGCCTCAGAAGCCTTGGCGAGCGTCGCCTCGGCGGCTTCCGCGCGCCTGCGGGCGGTGCCGGTCGGAACCTTGGTGCGCGGCGCAGGCGCGGGCGGCGAAGGTGCAGGCGGCTCCGGCGCGGCGCGAACCTGCGTCGGCGCGCGCGCGGCGACCCGGGCGCGGTCCAGCACCAGCTTCGCATAGTCGTCCATGTCGCCGTCGAACGGCTCGATCGTCCCGTCGCTGGCCAACCAGAGCCGATCGGCCACCAACTCCATCAACGAGCGGTCGTGTGTGATGAGGATCACCGCGCCTTCGTAGTCGTTCAGCGCGTCCAGCAGGGCGCGTCGGCTGTCGATGTCGAGGTGGTTGGTGGGCTCGTCGAGGATCAGGAGGTGCGGCGCCTCCATGGCTACAAGGTTCAGCAGCAAGCGCGCGCGCTCGCCGCCCGACAGGCTGCCGACCGTCGTCTCCGCCTTCTCGGCCCCGAAGCCGAAGGCGGCGATCACCGCGCGCCGTTTGGCTTCGGTCGCCTCCGGCAGTGCCCGGCGGATGATCGACAGCGGCGTGTCGGTCGGGTCCAGCGCCTCGATCTGGTGCTGGTGGAACCAGCCGACGTTCAGCTTGCCGGAGCGGTGCATGTGCCCGACCTCCAGCTTCAGCGCGCCGGCGGCGAGCTTGGCGAAGGTCGATTTGCCCGCACCGTTGACGCCCAGCAGGCCGATGCGGTCGTCGACGTCGAGCCGCAGGTTCATCTTCTTCAGGATCGGCGGCCCGCCGTAGCCCGCAACGCCGTCCTCGATGCGCAGCAGCGGCGGCGCCAGCGGCCGCTCGGGCGAGGGCAGTCTGAAGGGCGTCACCCGCTCGTCCGCCGCAGCGGCGATCGGCGGTAGCTTCTCCAGCATCTTGATGCGCGACTGCGCCTGGCGGGCTTTGCTGGCCTTGGCGCGGAAGCGGTCGACGAAACTCTGCAGGTGCGCGCGCCGCGCGTCGATCTTGCTGCGCATCGCCTCCTGCAGGCGCAGCTTCTCGGCCAATTGCCGCTCGAAGGCATCGTAGCCGCCGGCGTACAGCTCGAGCTTTCCATCCTTGAGGTGAAGGGTGTAGTCGACCGAGTTGTTCAACAGTTCGCGGTCGTGGCTGATGACGATCGCCGAGTGCGGATACTTCTTCATTCGCGCTTCGAGCCAAAGCGCGCCTTCCAGATCGAGATAGTTGGTCGGTTCGTCAAGCAGCAGCAGGTCAGGCTCGGCGAACAGCGCCGCGGCCAGCGCCACGCGCATCCGCCAGCCGCCGGAGAACTCGGCCATCGGCCGGGCCAGGTCCGCCTGGCTGAAGCCGAGGCCGCTGAGGATCTCGGCTGCGCGCGAAGGGGCGCGGTCGGCGTCGATTTCGATCAGTCGGCCGTAAATGTCGCCGAGCTCGTCGGGCGGCGCCGTCTCCAGGCGGGCGAGCAAGGTCGCACGCTCGACGTCCGCGGCCAGCACAGTGTCGAGCAGGGTCTCCGGCGTCGCCGGATGCTCCTGGTCGACCGAGCCGATGCGCGCCTGTTTGGGGATGCTGATCTCGCCGCCGCCGTGGTGCAGCTGGCCGAGGATCAGCTTGAAGAGCGTGGATTTGCCGACGCCATTGCGGCCCACCAGGCCGACCTTGGCGTCCTTCGGCAGGGCGACGCTCGCCTTGTCGAAGAAGCGACGACCCCAGGCGTCGAAGACAAGTTCGCTGATCTGCAACATGGGAACGTCGAATTCGCTCGGTGTGGCGGGCGGCCGGATGTGGGGAGAAGCGGACGGCGCAGCAAGGCGCCGGCGCCGGCTCATATCAGATCGGATCGGGGATCGGGAGGCTCAGCCGAAGGCGGGCAGCACTTCGCCGCGGCATTCCCCAAGGCCGATCGAGACGAAGCCGTCCCGCGCTGCGCGTCCCTTGAGCACCACGACGTCGCCGTCCCCAAGGAAGGCGCGGCGCTCGCCGCCGGGCAGCGTGAGCGGCTCGCGCCCGCTCTGGGTCAGTTCCAACAAGCTGCCGCCGCCGTCGATCCGCGGCGCCGAGACGGTTCCCGAGCCCAGGAGATCGCCGGCCTCCAAGTTGCAGCCGCCGCTGGTGTGATGGGCGACCATCTGCGCCGGCGTCCAATAGAGATCGGTGGCCGCGCTGCTGGCGATCCGCTGCGCGTCCAGGCCCGCGGCGCGCATCGCCGATGTCTGCAGCCAGGCTTCGAGCTCGACGGCGTAGGCGCCATTCGCCTGGTCGTCGTCGCTCAAAAGGTGGGGCAGGGGCTTGGGATCGCCGGCTGGTCGACGCGGCTGGGCGACCCGGAACGGCGCCAGCGCCTCGGCGGTGACGATCCAGGGCGAGACGCTGGTCATGAAGTTCTTCGCCAGGAACGGGCCGAGCGGCTGGTATTCCCAGGTCTGGATGTCGCGCGCGGACCAGTCGTTGAGCAGGCAGAAGCCGGCGATGGCCGCCTCCGCGTCGGCGATCGGCAGGGGCTCGCCCAGCGGATTGCCCGGCCCGATCCAGATGCCCAGCTCGAGCTCGATGTCCAACCTCGCGCTCGGCAGGAATTCCGGCGCGGCGGCGTTCGGCGGCAGCACCTGGCCGCGGGGCCGCCGCACCGGCTCGCCGCTGACCCGCACCGACGAGGCGCGGCCGTGGTAGGCGATCGGCACGTGCTTGTAGTTCGGAAGCAGCGGATTGTCGGGGCGGAAGATCCGCCCGACGGTCTCCGCATGATGGATGCCTGCGTAGAAGTCGGTGTAGTCGCCGATGCGCGCTGGCAGCCGCATTGCGCAGGTTTCCGCCGGCCTCAGCCAGGCGGCGGTCAGGTCACGCTCCGGCGCGTCCTTGGCGAGCAGCGCCGAGAGCCGCCGCCGCAACGCGCGCCGGACGCCGCCTGGTAGAGACAGAAAGGCGTTCAAGGTCGCGTCGCCGGCCAGCGCGGCCGCGGCCTGCACGTCGCCCGACAGCAGGCCCGAGGCGCTGGCGCTCGCCAGGTCCAGCACAAGGTCGCCGATCGCCACGCCGCCGCGAGGCGGCTCCGACGGCGTCGGCTGGAAGACGCCGAACGGCAGGTTCTGGATCGGGAAGTCGCAATGGCCGTTGGCGCTTTCCACCCAGCTCTGCAGAGCCGCGTCGTGCGTTTCGTCGAGCGGCGGTCTCACCGTGGCGGCTCCGCCTTCGGGAAGCGGCGCCAGGCGTCGTCGTAGTCCGCCTGCAGCAGCGGGCTCGTGGCGGCGTAGCGCGTCGGCCGAAGCACCCGTCGGCTCTCGAACATGAAAGCCAGGGTGTTCTCGATCTTCTCCGGCTTCAGGGGCGCGGCGGAGGCCCGGCGCCAGGTCTCCACATCCGGCCCGTGCGCGCTCATGCAATTGTGTAGCGAGGCGCCGCCGGGAACGAACCCCTGGGCCTTGGCGTCGTAGACGCCGTCCACCAGGCCCATGAACTCGCTCATCACGTTGCGGTGGAACCAGGGCGGCCGGAATGTGTCCTCCGCCACGAGCCACCGGGGCGGAAAGATCACGAAATCGCAGTTGGCGACCCCAAGCGTGTCGGAAGGCGAGGTCAGAACCGTGAAGATCGACGGGTCGGGGTGGTCGAAGCTGATCGTGCCGATCGCGTTGAAGCGCGTCAGGTCGTAGACGTAGGGGGCGAGGTCGCCGTGCCAGGCCACGACGTCGAGCGGCGAGTGGTCGAGCGTGGTGGCCCACAGCCGACCCTGGAATTTCTGGATCAGCTCGGTGGGCGCGTCGCGATCCTCGTAGGCCGCGCGTGGCGTGAGGACGTCGCGCGGATTGGCCAAGCCGTTCGACCCGATGGGGCCGAGCTCGGGCAGGCGGAACATCGCGCCATAGTTCTCGCACACGTAGCCGCGCACGGGTCCGGCGGTCAGCTCGGCGCGAAACCGGACGCCGCGCGGAATGACCCCGACGTCGCCGGGGTGAAGCTCCAGCACGCCCATCTCGGTGATGAGCTTCAGCGCGCCTTGTTGCGGCACGATCAACAGCTCGCCGTCGGCATTGGCGAGGACCCGATCCGCCATCGAGCTGTTCGCGGCGTAGAGGTGCACGGCGAGGCCGGCGCCCTCGGCCGGATCTCCGGCGCCGGCATACGTGACGAGGCCGTCGACCAAGTCCGTGGGCGTTTCGGGCAGGGGAAGGGCGTCCCAGCGCAGGCGGTTTGGCGTGACGTGCTCCGCTGCAAATGGCCCGCTGGCGAGATGTTGTGCGCCGGCGTAGGGCGCAAATGACGCGTGGTCGGCGGAGGGGCGCAGTCGATAGAGCCACGTGCGCCGGTTATCGGCCCTGGGCGCGGTGAAGGCGGTCCCCGAGAGTTGCTCGGCGTAGAGCCCGAAGGGCGGGCGCTGCGGCGAGTTGCGGCCCTCGGGCAAGGCGCCGGCGATCGCTTCGGTCGCGAAGTGGTTGCCAAAGCCGGGCATGTAGCACTCCGGCCCTCTTGCGCGGTCGCCGCTCATCCGGCCCTCCGGTTCAGCTTCACCGAATCGAACACTGCCTGGGCTGCTCCGTTCCACCGCGCGTGCGGTAGGTTGACGCCCGTTAAGCCTGCCGCTGCACGGTTGGCTAAACAGGCAAGAGCAACCTCTCACCATGTGGGAGATGTAGCCATGGGTATTCGACTGGTCGGCTTTCCGGTGGCCGGCGGCGGCGGCCGCGAAGTGTACGTGAACCCCGAGCAGGTGGTCTGCCTGCTGGATATCGGCGGCGACCGTGCGCAGATCGTGACCACCGGCCTTTCGGGCCAGACCTCCATGAGCCTGATCGTGGAACGGCCGGTCGAGGCGGTGTTCCGCGCTCTGATGGGCGCGCAGCGCGAAGGCGTGCACCTTCGCGGGCGCTCGGTCGCGAGCCGCCCCATGGCGCCTGGCGGCGTCGTCGCCGCCTAGGATTCCATCTCCCCCAAGCCGGCGATGCGGGCGAGGCCGGCCACGGCCAGGTGGCGCGCGAGCTCTTCGGCGATGTCGTCCAGCGCCCGATCGATCCGGTCCCCATGGTTCCCGCCGTCACTCTCGGCGCCGAGGCTCCGCAAGAACGCCGTGCGGAAGCTTGCGACGTCGAATAGGCCGTGCACATACCCGCCCTGGATACGGCCGTCCGTCGACACCGCTCCATGCGGGCCTTCGCCATCGAGACGTAGGAACGGACGCTGCAGGCCCGGGCCGGTCGTCTCGCCCACGTGGATCTCGTAGCCGTGGAGCCGAGCGCCGTCCCCATCCGTGCCCGAGACCCGGCGCAGCGTCTTGGCGCGGGTGAGCACGCTCTCGACATCGAGCAGGCCCAGGCCGGACGCCTCGCCCGGCGGCCCCTCGATCCCCTGCGGGTCGGAGATGTGGCGCCCCAACATCTGATAGCCGCCGCAGACCCCGAGCACGCGGCCACCCCGGCGGACGTGTGCGGCGAGGTCGATGTCCCAGCCCTGGGCGCGGAGGAAGGCGAGATCAGCCAGCGTCGCCTTGGTGCCGGGCAGGATCACCAGATTGGCGTCGCCCGGCAGCGGCTGACCCGGCGGCACGAAGGTCAGAGCCAACTCTCGTTCGGCGCGCAGAGGGTCGAAGTCGTCGAAGTTCGCGATGCGTGACAGCATCGGCACGGCGATCTTTACGCGTCCGGCGCTGGTCCCGGCGGCTTGTTCGAGGACCACCGCGTCTTCCGCGGGCAGCCGGGCCGCGGCAGCCAGCCAGGGAACCAGGCCCAGATCGGGCCAGCCGGTGCGCTCGACGATGCTCCGGCGTCCTTCGTCGAAAAGCTGCGGATCGCCACGAAACTTGTTGATGATGAAGCCCTTTATCGCCGCCGCATCGCTCGGTTCGAGAACCGCCTTTGCGCCGACCACCGCGGCGATCACGTGGCCTCGGTCGATATCGCCCACCAGCACCACAGGGACCTCGGCGGCGAGCGCGAAGCCCATGTTGGCGATGTCGCCGGCGCGCAGGTTGATCTCGGCGGGGCTGCCGGCGCCCTCGACCAGCACCAGGTCGCAGTCGGCCTTCAGCGCCCGAAAGCTCGCCAGAACCACCTCGAGCAGCTCACCTTTGCGGCCCTGGTAGGCGGCCGCGTCTCGGGTTCCCTGCACGCGGCCGCGGACGACGATCTGGGCCGAGCGGTCGCTCTGCGGCTTGATCAGCACCGGGTTCATGTCGACGGTCGGCGCCACCCGGCAAGCCAGCGCCTGCAGCGCCTGAGCGCGGCCGATCTCGCCCCCATCGGCGGTGACGGCGGCGTTGTTGGACATGTTCTGCGGCTTGAAGGGGCGTACCGTGAGTCCGCGGTTGGCGAACAGCCGGCAAAGGCCCGCCGTCAGGACGGACTTGCCGACGTCGGAGCCGCAGCCTTGCAGCATCAGAGCCGCCGTCATGCGCGTCGCCGCTATTCCATCGCCGCCGTGTGGCCGCCCATCGCGCTGCGTCCCTTACGGACCAGCAGCAGCAGCGGCAGCACCACCAGCGAGGCGGACATCAGGAACTGGTAGTCGTTGAGGTGGGCCACGAAGGCGGCCTGGTGGGTCACGTAATCATCCACTGCCGGCAGTCCGCTGAGCGCGCCGGGGTGGACGCGACGGGCGATCTCCAGCGTCCCCGGATCCGCCGCCGGCGCGCCGAAGATCGCGGCGAGGGACTCGTGCATGGTCTGAGTGTTGCGCACCAGCATAAAGAGGGTGATCGAGATGCCGATCGAACTGCCGAGATTGCGCATCAGCGAGAACAGCGCCGCGCCTTCGTTGCGCAACTCGTCGGGAAGGGTGCTGAAGGCCAGCGCGGTGACGGCGACACGAGCTTACCGCCGGGGCTGGTCGACGTCCCGCACCGCGCCGCGCGAGGCGCTGGTGGTGAAGGCGGCGTAGGCGCGCAGCGCGGTGGAGACCTTTCGCTCGCGGTGACCGGGCTTCCAGGCCTGCTCGCCCTTGGTCTCCATCGCCGCGCGGCGCTCGGCGATCACCGCTTCGCTCACCGCCAGGGTGATGCTGCGGCTCGGAATGTCGATCTCGATCCGGTCGCCATCTTCGACCAGGCCGATCAGGCCGCCCTCCGCCGCTTCCGGCGAGGCGTGACCGATGGAGAGCCCCGAGGTGCCGCCGGAGAAGCGCCCGTCGGTGATCAGGGCGCAGGCTTTCCCCAATCCCTTCGATTTCAGGTAGCTCGTCGGATAGAGCATTTCCTGCATGCCGGGGCCGCCGCGCGGGCCCTCGTAGCGAATGACGACCACGTCGCCGGCCACGACCTTGCCGGTCAGGATAGCGCTGACAGCGGCGTCCTGGCTCTCGTACACCTTGGCCGGTCCGGTGAACTTCAGGATGCTCTCGTCGACGCCGGCGGTCTTCACGATGCAACCGTCGAGGGCGAGGTTACCCTTCAGCACGGCCAGGCCGCCGTCCTTCGAGAAGGCGTGCTCGACGTCGCGAATGACGCCGGCCTCGCGGTCGACATCCAGCTCGTCCCAGCGGCGGTTCTGGCTGAAGGCCACCTGGGTCGGCACGCCGCCGGGTGCGGCACGATAGAAGGTGCGAACAGTGTCGCTGTCGGTTCGCCGCACGTCCCAGCGGTCCAGCGCCTCGCCAAGCGTCGCGCTGTGCACGGTCGAGCAGTCGGCGTGGATTAGTCCGCCGCGCTCCAGCTCGCCGAGGATCGCCATGATGCCGCCAGCCCGGTGAACGTCCTCCATGTGCACGTCGGACTTCGCCGGCGCCACCCTCGAAAGGCACGGCACCTTCCGCGACAGCCGATCGATGTCCTCCATGGTGAAGTCGATGCCGCCCTCGTGGGCCGCGGCCAGCAAGTGCAGCACGGTGTTGGTCGAGCCGCCCATGGCGATATCCAGGCTCATGGCGTTCTCGAACGCCTTGAAGCTGGCGATCGAGCGCGGCAGCACGCGCGCGTCGTCCTGCTCGTACCAGCGCTGGGTGATGTCGACGATCAAGCGGCCGGCCTCGAGGAAAAGACGCTCCCGATCGGCGTGGGTCGCCAGCGTGGAACCGTTCCCGGGCAGGGAGAGGCCCAGCGCCTCGGTCAGGCAGTTCATCGAATTGGCCGTGAACATGCCCGAGCAGGAGCCGCAGGTCGGGCAGGCCGACCGCTCGATGGCGGCGACCTCGGCGTCGGAGACGCTGTCGTCGGCGGCGGCGACCATGGCGTCGACGAGATCGAGCGCGACCTCCTTGCCCTTAAGGATCACCTTGCCGGCCTCCATCGGGCCGCCGGAGACGAACACGGCCGGGATGTTGAGGCGCAGCGCCGCCATCAGCATGCCGGGCGTGATCTTGTCGCAATTTGAGATGCAGACCATGGCGTCGGCGGTGTGCGCCCCGACCATGTATTCGACGCTGTCGGCGATCAGGTCGCGCGAGGGCAGGCTGTAGAGCATGCCGTCGTGGCCCATGGCGATGCCGTCGTCGACGGCGATGGTGTTGAACTCCTTCGCCACGCCGCCGGCGCGCTCGATCTCGCGTGCGACCAACTGGCCGAGATCCTTCAGGTGCACGTGGCCGGGCACGAACTGGGTGAAGGAGTTGACCACCGCGATGATCGGCTTGCCGAAGTCGGTGTCCTTCATGCCCGTCGCGCGCCAGAGGCCCCGCGCGCCCGCCATGTTGCGGCCGTGCGTAGAGGTGCGAGAGCGATACGGAGGCATGGCGATATCTCGGGCAGGGGAAGGCGGGCGCAGGCCGCTCGGCCGCGCGCTTCTCAGGTACGTCGTTTCTCGGTCAGGTCAACCCGCGCGGGCGCGGGTGGTCCCTCAGAGCTGGCCGGGGCCCACGATGGGGCGCGGTGCCCGGCTCGCGCGATAGCGCTCGTCAGGATTGTCCGGGTCCGACGCCAGGATCACATAGTCGTCGTGCACCTCAAGCAGGACGCCGACGAAGGGGAAGTCCTGGAACTGGTCGGGTACGCGATAGCTGACCGTATCGCCGACCTTGAAGGTCGCCGGGTCCATGTTGAAATCGAACGGACAGGCGCCGTCGCCCATGCTTTGCATGTTGACACTCCGTGTTGACCGCATTGTGCCGAAGTCTGACGGCGCATTCCAGACGCCGCGATCGAGAGAACGCATGACTACGCTCTACGGAATCCGCAATTGCGACACGATGAAGAAGGCCTGGACCTGGCTCGACGAGCACGGCGTGGCCTACGAGTTCCATGACTACAAGAAGCAGGGAATCGACCGCGCGCGCCTCGAAGGCTGGGTGCGCAGGGCAGGTTGGGAGACCGTGCTGAACCGCGCCGGCACGACCTTCCGCAAGCTTACCGACGCCGACCGGCAGGGCCTCGATGCGGAGAAGGCAATCTGGCTGATGCTGGCCCAGCCCTCGATGATCAAGCGGCCAGTGCTGGAGCACGGCGACAATTTGCTCATCGGCTTCAAGTCGCCCGACTACGAGGCGTTGTTCGGCTGAACGGCGCAAGCGTGCTATGGGAGGCGCCAAAGCGTCCCCATATGTTTGGGGGCGCGCGTTCGCGCGCTTGTCAGTAGGAGACCTGATCCGTGTCGTCGCATCGCCCAGAGACCGCCCGCCGGCTCGCGGCCCCAGACATCACCGCGCGCAAGGGTAAGACGCCGATCGTCTGCCTGACCGCCTACACCGCGCCGATGGCCGAGCTTCTCGACGACCATTGCGACCTGCTGCTTGTCGGCGATTCCGTTGGGATGGTGGTGCACGGCCTGCCGAACACGGTCGGCGTGACCATGGAGATGATGATCCTGCACGGCCAGGCGGTGATGCGCGGCTCAAAGAAGGCCATGGTGGTGGTCGACATGCCGTTCGGCTCCTACGAGGGCTCGCCGGAAGTCGCCTACGCCAACGCCGTGCGCCTGATGAAGGAAACCGGCGCCCAAGCGGTGAAGGTCGAGGTCGGCGAGACCGCGGCCGAGATCGTCGCCTTCATCACAAAGCGCGGCATTCCGGTGATGAGCCACGTCGGGCTGCTGCCCCAGGCTGTGCTGAAGGATGGCGCCTTCAAGGCCAAGGGCAAGGCCGCCGAAGAGCGTCAGCGCATTCTCGATCTCGCGCGCGCCAGCGAGGAGGCCGGCGCTTTCGCCATCGTGGTCGAGGGTGTGGCCGAGGGATTGGCCCGGGAAATCACCCAAGCCGTCGGCGTGCCGACCATAGGCATCGGCGCCTCGGCCGGCTGCGACGGCCAGGTGCTGGTGATCGACGACATGCTGGGCCTGTTTTCCTGGACGCCGAAGTTCGTGCGCCGCTACGCCGACCTGAAGGGTGAGATCAGCCGCGCCGTCGAGGCCTATGCCGCTGACGTCCGCGAGCGGCGCTTCCCCGGGCCGGGCGAGATCTATTTCGCCAAGGCCGGTTAGGAAGCTTTCCCGGCGGACGTCGGCAGAAGCTTCGAGCGTTGCAGGCGCCGACGCCGCGCTATAGGTTCGCCGCCTCTGCGCGAAGCCTGCGCACCGAGTCCGGAGTCCCCGTTTGTCCGATCTGTTCGAAGAGGTCGAGGAGCGCATCCGCTCCGACCGTTACCGGGCGGCTGCGCTCAAGGTCTTGCCTTGGGTGCTGGGCCTCGCGGCGGTCGCTCTCGTGGCCTTCTTCGGCTGGTGGGGATGGACTCACTATCAGCAGCAGCAGATCGCCAAGGCTTCCGATCAGTACGCCGCTGGCCTCGAGGCTCTCGGCCAGGGGCGTGAACCGGACGCGGTGAAGCAGTTCACCGACGCCTCGAAATCGCAGGCCAAGGGCTACAAGTCGCTGGCGCTGATGCAACTGGCCGGCATCGAGCTTGCCAACAAGCGCGCGACGCCGGCCGTGAAGTTCTATGATCAGGCCGCGGCCGCCGGGTCGGATCCGGTCATCGCCGACGCCGCTCGCCTCCGTGCGGCCTTCATTCTGCTCGACACCGCGCCGCCCAAGGACGTGGAGGCGCGCCTGACCCCGCTGCTGCAGGACGGACGGCCCTATCGCATGGAGGCGCGCGAAGCGTTGGCCTTCAGCAAGCTGATGGCCGGCGACACGGCAGGCGCGCGCAGCGAGTTCGTGATCATCTCCAGTATGCTGGGCGCGCCCGAAGGCGCCCGCGACCGCGCCAAGGCCGCCATCGGCCTGATCGACTCCGGCTCGGCCAAGGCGGTCGCTTCGACCGTCCGCGCCGCCGCCGCGCTTCCACCCCCCGCCGCGCCGGTCATGCCCGCGCCGGCGCAAGCCCCCGGTCCTCAATGACGCTGCGTCGCCCCCGCATCCTTGCACTCGTCCTGGTCGCCGCCCTGTCGGCGAGCGGTTGCTCCACGGTGAGCAAGCTCAACCCGTTCCACGGCAAGGAGGGGCCCAAGGAGAAGGCCAGCGAGGGCGAGCGGATTTCGATCGTTCCCGCCGACCAGCGCCTGGAGCCTGCCGAAGCGCTCAAGGGGGTCGACTTCAGCCTACCGGCTCCCGCGGTGGTGACGGAATGGCCGGTGCCGGGCGGGACGCTCGAGCAGTCGGTGGCGCATGTCGACGCCGCACCGCAGCTCGACGTGGCCTGGAAGCGCGATATCGGCCGCAAGTCCGGCGGCGGCGTCTTCATCACCGCCCCGCCGATCGCGGCCAATGGCCGGATCTACGTGATGGACGCCGAGGCCAACGTCTCGGCGCACGACGCACAGAGCGGCGCTCAGGTGTGGCGCACCAATATCCGCCCCAATGACGGCAAGCGCGACCGCGAGGCCTTCGGTGGCGGCCTCGCCTACGCCGACGGCAAGCTCTACGCCTCTTCCGGCTACCGTGAAGTTGTCCAAATGGACGCTGCGACCGGCGGCGTTGGCTGGCGGACGCGTACGGAACAACCGATCCACGCCGCGCCGACCGTGGCCGGCGGTCGGGTCATGGTGGTGGCGCTCGACAACACCCTGCTGACCTTCGACGCCGCCACCGGCGCGGCGGGCTGGAACTATCAGGCCCTGACCGAGCCGGCGCGCATCCTCGCCGCGTCGAGCCCGGCGGTCACCGGCGACACCGTTGTCGCGGCCTTCGGCTCGGGCGAGCTGGTGGCGCTTCGGCTACAGAACGGCGCGGACCTGTGGAGCGCGGGCCTCTCCCGCGCCAGCCAGACCAGCGCGCTTTCCGAGATCCGGGACATCCCCGGCCGCCCGGTGATCTACCAGGGCGACGTCTTTGCGGTCAGCCACTCCGGCGTCTTCGCTGCGACCGACCTGCGCACCGGCACAGCGCGCTGGACGCTTCCGGTGGTGGGCGTGACCACGCCTTGGGCGGCCGGCGATGTCGTCTATGTGGTCGCGCGCGATGGCCAGCTGATCTGCGCCTCCCGGGAGAGCGGCCAGATCTATTGGATGCACGACCTCAACGAGGGGGTTAAGCCGCGCAAGAAGGGCGGCCTATTTGGGCTCGGCGGGCGCACGCCGCCCAAGCCGCTGTGGTCGAGCCCGATCCTGGCCAATAACCGCGTCATTCTCGCCGGATCGAGCGGCGAGCTGGTGTCGGTCAACGCCAAGACGGGCGCCGTCGAGCGGCGGGCGAAGCTGGGCTCTCCGGTGCTCGTGGCGCCGATCGCGCTGGGCGGAATGATCTATATGGTCTCCGACAGCGGCCAGCTCATCGCCCTGCGCTGAGCGACGCGCTAAATAACGCCCCATGCCGCTTAAACTCGCGATCGTCGGGCGCCCGAACGTCGGGAAATCCACGCTGTTCAACCGCCTGGCGGGCAAAAAGCTCGCCATCGTCGACGACCAGCCGGGCGTGACCCGCGACCGGCGCTTCGCCGCTGGACGCCTGGGCGACCTCGACCTCGAGCTGATCGACACCGCCGGCTTCGAGAACGTCTCCGACGAGAGCCTGGAGGCGCGCATGCGCGCGCAGACCGAGCTGGCGATCGACGAAGCGGACGTGGCGCTGTTCGTGGTCGATGCGCGCGAGGGCGTGGCCCCGCTGGACGAGGTGTTCGCCGAGATGCTGCGTCGGCGGGACAAGCCGGTGGTGCTGGCCGCCAACAAGGCGGAGGGCAAGGCTGGCGACGCGGGCGTCTTGGAGGCCTTTCGCCTCGGGCTGGGCGAGCCGGTGCCGATCAGCGCCGAGCATGGCGAGGGTATGGCGGACCTCTACGCCGCGCTTGCCGCCGTCGCCCGGGACGATGACGATGAGGAAGAGGATGGCGACAAGCCGGTGCGCATCGCCATCGTCGGCCGTCCGAACGCCGGAAAGTCGACACTGGTCAATCGGCTGATCGGCGAGGACCGGCTGCTCACCGGGCCGGAGGCCGGCATCACCCGCGACGCCATTCCGGTGGATTGGACCTATGAGGACCGGCCGGTTCGTCTGGTCGACACTGCGGGGCTGCGGCGCAAGGCCAAGGTGCAGGAGAAGCTAGAGAAGCTCTCCACGCAGGACAGCATCCGCGCCATCACCTTCGCCGAAGTGGTGATATTGGTGATGGACGCCACCCATCCGTTCGAGACCCAGGACCTGCAGATCGCCGACCTGGTCGAGCGCGAGGGCCGGGCGCTGGTGTTCGTGCTGGCCAAATGGGATCTGGTCGAAGATCCGCAGGCCCGGCTGGCGGAGTTCCGCGAGGAGGCGGAGCGTCAGCTGCCGCAGGTGCGCGGTACGCCGATCGTCGCCATCTCGGCCGAGACCGGGCGCGGCCTGGAGCGGCTGATGCCGGCTGTGTTCAAGACCCACGCCGACTGGTCGACCAAGGTGAAGACCCGCGACCTGAATGACTGGCTGCAGATGGCCATCCAGCGCCACCCGCCGCCCGCTGTGAATGGACGCCGCATCAAGCCGAAGTACATGGCCCAGACCAAGGCCAGGCCGCCGACCTTCGTGTTGTTCGCCAGTCGCGCCGACCAGCTGCCCGAGAGCTACCGCCGCTACCTGATCAATTCGCTGCGGGAGAGCTTCGAGCTTCCCGGCGTGCCGCTGCGCGTCACCATTCGTTCGAACCGCAATCCGTTTGCGGAAGGGGAGGATGCGGCGCCGCGCGCCAAGGCCCCGCGGTCGAAGCCCAGCGCTGCGCCGACGAGCGGCAAGCCGCCTGCCAAGGCCAAGGCGAAGCCGAAGGCTGGCGCGCCGCGCGGACGCGCGCAGAAGCTGGCGCGGCCCGGCGTTAAGCCGAAGCGCGCCTCGCGGCCCACTCGCCGAACGCCACGTTAGTGGTCGGCAGGCCAAGGTCGGCCTTGGCTGCCAGCTCGACGATCAGCGGGCCGATCTCCGACGGATCGGGCAGGGTCTCGGGATCCTCGCCCGGCATGGCCTCGGCCCGCATGCGGGTTCGCATCGCCCCCGGCTCCAGCAGCACGGCGCGGACGGAGGTCTGCTCCAGCTCGTCGGCCCAGGTGCGGACCAGGTTCTCGAGCCCGGCCTTGGTCGCGCCGTAGGGACCCCAGAAGGCGCGCGGGTGCTGCGCGCGGCGGCTGGTGAGGAAGATCGCGCGGGCCGCCGGCGCAGCGCGCAGCAGCGGCTCGGTAGTGCGGATCAGCCGGTAGGGCGCGGTCAGGTTAACGGCGACCACGGCGGCCCAGTGCTTGGGCTCGATGTGCCCGACCGGGGTGAGCGGGCCGAGCACGCCCGCGGCGTGCACGAGAATGTCCAACCGGCCGAAGCGCTGGTGCAGGGTGAAGCCCAGCTGGTCGAGCGCGTCGCCGTCGGAGATGTCGAGCGGCACCAGAGTCGCCGAGCGGCCAGTCGCGGCGCGGATCTCATCGTCGAGCTCTTCGAGGCCGCCCTGCGTGCGGGCGACCGCGACGATCTGGGCGCCGGCGGCGGCGAGGGCGAGCGCGGCGGCGCGGCCGATGCCGCGGCTGGCCCCGGTGACGAGGGCGATCTTGTCCGTGAGCGGGAGGGAGTCAGACATGGCGGGCTCTCTAGAGCATTTCGCCGGAAGATGCGCGCTCGACGGCCGCCTTCTCCGCGCGCCGGGCGTAGCGCTGGGCGATGACGGCGCAGGCCATCAGCTGGAACTGGTGGAAGACCATCAGCGGCAGGAGCGCGATGCCGGCGGTGGCGGCGGGGAACAGCACGCCGGCCATTGGCGCGCCGCTCGCCAGGCTCTTCTTGGAGCCGCAGAAGACGATGGCGATCTCGTCGGGCTTGCTGAAGCCGAGCGCGCGGGCAGCAAAGGCGGTGAGCGCCAGCACCGCCGCCAGCAGCACGCCGCAGATGACGATCAGCCGGGCGAGATCGGCGGCGCCGAGCCGCGACCAGACGCCTTCGACCACGGCGCCCGAGAAGGCGGTGTAGACCACCAGGAGGATCGAGCCGCGGTCGATCTTGGTCAGGATCGGCGCGCGCGCCTTCACCCAATCGCCGATCCACCGCCGCAGCAGTTGGCCGGCGAGGAAGGGGGCCAGTAGTTGCAGCACGATGCTCCAGACCTGGTCGGCGCTCACCCTTCCGCCCTGGGCGTGCAGCAACACGCTAACCAGCAGCGGGGTGAGGAACATGCCGATCAGGTTGGAGGCGGAGGCCGAGGCGACGGCCGCCGGCACGTCGCCGCGGGCGATCACCGTGAATCCGATCGAGCTCTGGATGGTGGAGGGGAGGCACCCGAGGAAGATCAGGCCGGGGGCCAGCGCCGCCGGCGTGATCCAGCCCGGCAGGGCGGCGAGGCCCAGGCAGATGAGGGGGAAGACGACGAAGGTCGAGGCCAGCACCACCAGGTGCAGCCGCCAGTGGGTCAGGCCGCCGATCACCGCCTCGCGCGACAGCCGCGCGCCGTGCAGAAAGAAGACCAGGCCGATGGCGACCTTGGTGATCCAGCTCGCCGCGACCGCCGCCTCGCCGCGCGCCGGCGCCACGCTGGCGACGACCACCATCAGCAGGATCAGGAGGAGGTAGCCGTCGATCCGGAAGCGGCGGAAGAGGGCGCCGATGGGGCCGGGCGCCGGCGGCGTGCTCAAGCGTCGACCAGGAAGGAGAGCTGGCGCTCCACCGCCTCGTTGCGCCCCTGGGCGATCTCGCGGTCCAGGAGGCGGGTGGGATAGTCGCCGGTGAAGTAGTGGTCGGTGAACTGCGGCTCGGCCGGGTCGCGCGCCCCGGCGTCCATCGCCCAGTAGAGCCCGTCGACCGACAGGTAGCCCATCGAGTCGACATTGAGGATCTTGGCGATCTCGTCGACCGAGTGGTTGGCGGCCAGCAGCTTCTCGCGATCCGGCATGTCGATGCCGTAGTAGTCCGGCCACTGGATCGGCGGCGAGGCGGAGCGCAGGTGCACCTCCTTGGCGCCGGCCTCACGCACCATCCGCACCACGCGCACCGAGTTGGTGCCGCGGACGATGGAGTCGTCGATCAGCATCACCCGCTTGCCCGCCAGCACCGAGCGGTTCGGCGCGAGCTTCATGCGCACGCCCAGCTCCCGCTGGCCCTGGGTCGGCTGGATGAAGGTGCGGCCGACGTAGTGATTGCGGATGATGCCCATCTCGAACGGCAGGCCGGCTTCCTGGGCGAAGCCCAAGGCCGCGGGCACGCCGGAGTCGGGCACCGGCACGACGACGTCGACCTCGGCCGGCGTCTCCTGGGCTAGCCTTCGGCCCATGCGCTTGCGCACCTCGTAGACGGCGCGGCCGTTCACCACCGAGTCCGGGCGGGCGAAGTAGACGTATTCGAAGATGCAGGGCCGGGCCTTGCGGGTCGGGAAGGGGCGCAGGCTCTGGATGCCCTGATGGTCGATCACCACCATCTCGCCGTGCTCGATGTCGCGCACGAAGCGGGCGCCGATCATATCGAGCGCGCAGGTTTCGGACGCCAGTACGTACTTGCCGTCGAGCTCGCCCAGCACCAGCGGGCGGATGCCGAGCGGATCGCGCACGCCGATCAGCTTCTTGTTGGTCAGCGCCACCAGCGCATAGCCGCCTTCGATCTGCGTCAGGGCGTCGATGAAGCGTTCGATCAGCCGCGCTTTCCGCGAGCGGGCGATCAGGTGGAGGATCACCTCGGAGTCCGAGGTCGACTGGAAGATCGCCCCGCCCGCGACCAGCTGTTCGCGAAGCGTCAGGAAGTTGGTCAGATTGCCGTTGTGCGCCAGCGCCACGCCGCCGCTCTCCAGGTCGGCGAACATCGGCTGGACGTTGCGGATGAAGGAGCCGCCGGCGGTGGAATAGCGGGTGTGGCCGATGGCGAACCGGCCGGGCAAGCGGTCGGCGAGGCTGCCGCCGCCGAAGGCGTCGCCGACCTGGCCCATGTGCCGCTCGGTGGTGAACTTCTGGCCGTCGAAGGCGGCGATGCCGCAGGCTTCCTGACCGCGATGCTGGAGGGCGTGCAGACCGAGCGCGGTCAGGCCGGAGGCCTCTTCCACGTCGTAGATGCCGAATACGCCGCACTCGAGCCGGGGGCTGTCGTCATCGGGATCACGCACGGGAGCCGAATACCGCTCACACTCCGGCATCATCGGGTCATCTCCACCAGGTCGTCCGCCTCGCCGCCTCGCCGCGCCTCGTACTCTCCTGTCGTGCTTCTGTCACGCGAGCGATCGCTCGTGACGCGCTCCAGAGCCGGACCGAGACGCACCGCCGCAGCCTTGCCCTGGGGCGCGAGCCCCGCGAGCAGCCGGCCCATGTCCTGCGCCAGCGGCCAGGTGCGGGCCTTGGTGATCCACTTCGGGCGGAGGTCCTCAGGCGTAGCGGCGATGAACATCAGATAGAGAGCGCCCAGCACGACGAACCCCCGGGCAACGCCGATCAGCAGGCCGACCAGCCGGTCCAGGGCGCCCAGCACATTGGTTCCCTTGATCCTTTTCACAAGGACCGCGCCGACAAGTCGCATGCCGATGTAAGCCGTGACGAAAAGCAGCCCGGCGGTCAGGCCCGTCGCCAGCAACTGCGGATGGACCAGGCGGGCCGCCAGCGGCAGGGCGTAGGCGAGGCCGAGCAGCGCCGCCGCGGCGCCGGCGATCAGCGCCATCAGGGCGATCAGCTCGCGCACCGCGCCCCTGGCGAAACCGATCAGCGCGGAGACCAGCAGCAGGGCGATGACGATGTAGTCGAACTTGGTCACGGAAGCGTCAGCTCCAGTCCGCTTCGCCGATGCGGCGCACCGCATCGGAGAGCCGCGCCGAGCCGGTGACCCGCAGGGGCGACGACGGGCCGCGGGCGTCGGCCGGGCCCAGCGCCTGGCTGAACCCCAGCTTGGCGGCCTCCTTCATCCGCGATTCCATGCGGCTCACCTGGCGGATCTCGCCGGAGAGACTGATCTCGCCGAACACCACGCAGTCCTGCGGCAGCGCCTCGTCGAGCGCCGAGGAGGCGAGCGCCGCCGCCGCCGCCAGATCCGCCGCCGGCTCGCTGATGCGCAGGCCGCCGGCGACATTGAGATAGACGTCGCGGTCGCCGAACGACAGGCCGCAGCGCGCCTCCAGCACCGCCAGCACCATCGCCAGGCGCCCGCTGTCCCAGCCCACCACCGCGCGCCTGGGCGTGCCGTAGGCCGAAGGCGCCACCAGCGCCTGGAACTCCACCAGCACCGGGCGCGAGCCTTCGATGCCAGCGAACACCGCAGCTCCCGCGGCGCGCTCGCCCGAGGTGTTGAGGAACAGCGCCGAGGGGTTCTTCACCTCGGCCAGGCCCGCATCGCCCATCTCGAACACGCCGATCTCGTCGGTCGCGCCGAAGCGGTTCTTGGCCCCGCGCAGGATGCGGAACGGATAGCCGCGCTCGCCCTCGAAGGCGAAGACCGCGTCGACCATGTGCTCGACCACGCGCGGGCCGGCGATCGCGCCCTCCTTGGTGACGTGGCCCACCAGCACGATCGCCACGCCGCGCTTCTTGGCCAGCCGCACCAGCTCGCCGGCGGCGGCGCGCACCTGGGTGACCGAGCCCGGCCCCGCCTCGTGCGCGTCGCTCCACATGGTCTGGATCGAGTCGATCACCACCAGGTCGAAGCGCTCGCGCTTCAGGCCCTCGACGATTTCGCGCAGCGAGGTCTCGGCCGCGAGCTTCACCGGCGCGTCGCCCAGGCCCATCCGCTGGGCGCGGCCGCGCACCTGCTCGACCGCCTCTTCGCCGGAGATGTAGGCGCAAGACACCCCACGCCGCGCCGCGCTGCCCGCCACCTGCATCAAGAGGGTGGACTTGCCGACGCCGGGATCGCCGCCCAGCAGGATCGCCGAGCCCGGCACCACCCCGCCGCCGCAGACGCGGTCGAATTCGTCGACGCCGGTGGCGATGCGCGCCGGCGGCTGAACCTCGTCTTCCAGGCCCTCGAAGGCGAGCCCGCGGTTCTTCGCCCCCTTGGCCGGCGCCAGGGCGCCCGGCGGGCGCACCTGGGTCTCCTCGACCAGCGTGTTCCAGGCGCCGCAGCCGGCGCACTGGCCCGCCCACTTGGTCTGGGCGGAGCCGCAGGACTGGCAGACGTAGACGGCGCCGTCGCGGGCCAATGGGAACTCCTGATTCGCGCGAGGCGATTGTAGCCGAGCTGTCGAGAGTCGCGGACGTGGCGCGACGCCCACTCCCCACCGAGTGGGGAGTGGGTTGGGTGAGGGGTGGCTCGGTCTCGACGCGCCACCGACGGCGGACGCGGATTCTGGCTGAACGAACGGCGGCGGCGGCGGCCATGACGCCACCCCTCACCCGACCCTCTCCCCACGGTCGGGGAGAGGGGACTCTATCAGCCGGCGCCGGGCCAGGGCGGCTCTTGCGCCAGTTCCGCCAGGTCGGCGGGACCGAGCACGTCCCAGGGCTCGTCCGGCGGATGATCGCTGGCCGCCAGGCGTGCGCGCTCGGTCCGTTGCAGCGCCAGCGCGTGGCGCTCGGCGCGGGCCGGACGGGTGAGAAGCTCGGGCGCGCCCGAGCCTTCGACGATCGCCTTGATCCGGCCGATGCGCTGGTGAAGCGGCGCGGCCTCGGGCAGCGCGTAGTCGTCGCGCTCGCAGTCGGCCTCGCGCGGTTCCGCCTCATAGGCGGCAGGGGCGTCGGCGGGGGAGGGCGCGCGGCGCCGCGTGGCGGTCGGGTCCGCGTCGTCCGCGGCTTCGCGAGCGCCCCCGCGTTCGATCGCCTCCTCGATCTCGCGTTCGAGTTCCTTGGCGTCCCAGCGCCGCTCGCGCGAGAGCCGGGCCTCCAGCGCGATCGACAGCCGAAGTCCGCGCGCCATGCGGTCGAACACCAGCATCCAGCGCGCGTGCGCCTCGTCGTCCAAGCCCGCCGCGGCGCTGGCGCGCAGATAGGCCTGCTCGGTCAGGCGCCCCGCCATCTCCCGCAACCGCCGCAAGGTCCACTCATGGGCCTCGGCCATGTCGGCGAAGTCCTGCATCGGCCGGATGAGAACAAAGGAAGAACATCATGTCAAGGCTGGCGATCTCCGGACGCCGCAGCGGGCAGGTCGGAACTTTCCGGGGACTGAGGGAGGAAAGCGTCTCGGACATTCGCGGCCTGCCTGCTAAGCGCTGAGCCAAGGGTGGGGCGGATGCTCTCGTTTCTGAGCTTCGAGGGGGTGGTCGGTCGGCGCGGCTATGCGCTGCAATCGACGCTGGGCTGGCTGGCCCCGCCGCTCGTCGCCTGCGCCGCCGCCGCGACCACGCAGGAGGGCCTGCCGCCCTGGTGGGTGTGGTTCAACCCGCTGCGCGCCATCGTCACCGCCGCGCCGCAGGGGCCCTCGATGTTCGCCTTCGCCGCCGCGGTTTTCGTGCTGAGCGGCTGGGTGCTGGCCGCCGCCGCGGTCCGCCGGGCGCGGGCGACGGGGCTGACGACGGACCTGGCGATCTTCGCGCTCGTCCCCGTGATCCAACTCCCGGTGATCGCCGGGCTGCTCGCCGCGCCGACCCGGACGCCTGTCGCGACCGAGCTTGCCGCGGAAACACGCGATGCAGCGATGGGCTTGCTGGTCGGCGTCGGAATGTCGGTCGCGGCGGTGTTCGTGTCGGCGACCATCTTCGGCCGCTACGGCTACGGGCTGTTCATGGCGAGCCCGCTGGTGATCGGGGCGGCGACCGCCTACCTGGCCAACCGCCACCAGGAGGTCGGCGCATCGCGCACGGTCGGCATCGTCAGCCTGGCGCTGTTCGGCGGCGGCCTGGCCTTGCTGGCGACCGCGCTCGAGGGGGTGATGTGCCTGGTCATGGCCGCGCCCCTGATCTGGGGCGTCGGCATGATCGGGATGGTCATCGGCCGCGGCATGGCGGCGTCCCGCGTCCGTCCGCGCAGCAGGCTGCTGAGCTCTGCGCTCGCGCCGGCCGTGATCCTGGCGGACTTCGCCTTTCCGCCGCACGCCAGCTTCGAAAGCGTCGAGAGCGTCGAGGTCGCCGCCCCGCCCGCCGCGGTGTGGGACTCCATCGTCCACATGGGGCCGATCCGCGGCGCGCCGGCCGCGCCGTTCCGCTGGGGCCTGGCCTATCCGCTCCGCGGCCGGATCTTGGGCGAGGGGCCGGGCGCGATCCGTGAAGGCGTGTTCTCGACCGGCGTCGCCTACGAGCGCGTCACCGTCTGGCGCCCAGGCCGCCAGCTCGACTTCATCGTACTCAGCGATCCCCCGAGCATGCGCGAGCTGAGCCCGTACCCGAAGGTCGATACGCCGCACGTGAGGGGCTATTTCCGCACCCTGGATGCGCGGTTCACCCTCACGCCGCTCGGGCCTGACCGCACCCGGCTGACGCTGGCGACGCGGCACGAGCTGGACCTGGACCCCGCGCCCTACTGGCTGCCGTTCGTGCAATGGGCGGTGCACGCCAACAAGGTCCGCGTTCTGCAGCACTTCCGGCAGCAGGCCGAGCGCTATTGAGAGACATCTTTCACGGGTGCGCCCGCGCGTTCGATCGCCTCCTCGATCTCGCGTTCGAGCTGGCGCGCAGATGGGCCTGCTTGGTCAGGCGCCCCGCCATCTCCCGCAACCGCCGCAAGGTCCACTCATGGGCCTCGGCCATGTCGGCGAAGTCCTGCATGGGCGGAGTGGAACAAAAAGAGAACAATAAGTCAAGTCCAGCGGCCGCAGCGTGCCGTTGACACGGGCTCATGGGGTGTTCGGAGTTACCGCCGGGCTGGGCGGGGGCCGTGAGCGCGATCTTGACGTCGGTGCCCCAGCGTTTTTCACATTAAACCTTGGGTCGTGCGGCGGGGGCGCTCAAATGCAGCAAGCGATCGATGGGGCTTGGGCCGAGAAGTATTTCGCGTTCCGCGGACGGCTTTCCCGAATGGCGTTTTGGCGCACCTGGCTGGTGGTGCAGATCTTCGGGGCGACAGCGTGGGCGCTAGGTATCTTCGCCGTTGTCGGCCTGGGGCGGATAGGCGCGCTGATCCTCGCGCCGGCTATCACCGTGTACGCTGTGGCGCTTTCGAGCTGTTTGGTAAGAAGGTTGCATGATCGCGGCAGAAGCGGTTGGTGGCTGATTCCGTTTTTGGGCGCCCCCCTCGTCGCGCAGGGCGTCGCCGGACAGCTCTTGCAATCACGTTCTCCGGTCACTGCCTGGAGCGCGCTGGCGCTAACGCTCGTGGCGCTAGGCGGAAACATTTGGGTCTTCGTGGAGATCGGTCTGCGGAAAGCAGCGACGGGGACTCATTCGCCCGTTACGCCCGCCTGAGGCGCTAAGCATGAGCCGGTTGGTCGTGGCGGCCTCCTCTCCATCATCAGGCCGACGCGCGCCAGTTCCGGACATTGGGCTAGACGCGGAAAGCGGACGCTCGGCTGCTTCGCATGAAACGCTACCGACGCTAGCGCTCAGCCTGATCGGCGTGCCAAAGTGACGTAATACGACCCTGGGGCGATCAATGACGGTTCTGCAGTTAAAGGCGCAGCAAGACGCGCTTCAAAAGGCTGCGACCACCCGTGATCCGGTTAAAGCGCTGGCCGAATTCGTCTGGAACGCGCTCGATGCGGACGCCACCGAGGTGACCGTAGAGCTTGATCGAAACGCCCTTGACGGCCTCGAAGGCATGGCCATTCGCGACAACGGCAAGGGGATCACCAGCGAACGCGCGAACACCGACTTCGAGAACTGGGGCGCGTCCTGGAAGCGCAACCGATCCCGGACCGACCTCAACAGGGCGGTCCACGGCAAGGAGGGCCAGGGGCGCCTGAGGTTCTTTTCGCTCGCCGAAAAGGCGCGATGGACCAGTGTCTATGCCGCCGGCGGCGAGCTTCGGAAGTTGACGATCGATATATCGGCCGGCGCGTTGGGCAAGGCGGACGTCCAAGAGGTCGCATTGGCGGAGCACGACACGAGCACGGGGACCGTGGTCGTGCTTCGCCCGCTGAAAGAGGCTTATGATTGGCTCACCACGGAGGAGGCCCGCAACGAGTTCACAGCGATCTTCGCGCCCTACGTGCTGCAGTATCCGGACGTCGCGATCATCTTCGACGGCCGCAAGATTGACCCAGGGTCGAGCATTCTGAACGCGCGTGAACTTCCGGCCCATTCTGTGATCTGCCCGACGCGGGTGATCAGGGACCTCTCGATCAAAATCATCGAGTGGAAGCAGAGTGCCGGCGGGCGAAAAATCCACTTCGGCGGAGAGAGCGGGGTTGTCCTTGGATCATTGCCCGCCAACGTTACCGCACCCGGATTTGAATTCTCCGCCTACGCCTACACACCATTCTTCCAAGAGATTGCCGACGCCAATCTGCTGGAGATCGACGGCCTCACCGACCCCGACTTTGCGGCCGTTGTCGAGCACATTCGCATCGAGCTGACGGATCACTTCAGGGCCCGCCAGGCCGAGAAGTCCGGCGAACTGATCCAGCAATTGAAGGATGATGGCGTTTACCCTTACAAGGGTGACCCAAAGGATGAGGTCGAGAAGCGCGAACGCCAGGTTCTAGACATCGCCATCCATGCCGTCGCGTCATATTCTCGAGATTTCAAGAAGGCGGAAAACCCGCTCAAGAAGATGACCCTGGGGCTATTGCGCGAAGCATTGCGCCACAACCCCGAGGCTATTCACAACATCCTGCACCATGTCTTCAACTTGCCGCGCAACCGGCAGGACGAGTTCTCCAGCCTTCTTCAGAAGACGAACCTCGGAAACATCATCTCGGCGTCAACGCTGATCGCCGACCGGATCGTCGCGCTCGAGGTCCTTAAGGGCGTTGTTTTCAATCCGGTTCACCGGCGCACGGTCAAGGAGCGCGGCGAACTCGACGTGCTGATTCAGGCCAACACCTGGATCTTCGGCGAGAATTTTCACATCACCCTCGCCGAGGCTGGCCTCACACGCGTCATGGATCGAGTCTCCGAAGAACTCGGCGCAAAGCGAAACAAGGGTCGGGTCGCGAAGTTGGACGGTACGACGGGGCGTGTGGACTCATTCCTCGGGCGTATCGTGCCGCATCCGCATGCCATGCATCGCGAATTCCTTCTGATAGAACTCAAGCGCCCCTCTCTGAGGATCACCCGAAAGGAGCTTGATCAACTGGAAGATTATGTGAACGCAATCCAGGATCTTCCAGAATACAAAGACACTTCAAATATGTGGAATTTCTATCTCATCACGGGTGAGTACGACGACACGGTGAAAGGTCGGGTGACGCAGAAGGATCGCCCCGCTGGCCTATTCATGGAGCACTCAACGCATATGGTCTGGGTGAAGACCTGGGGGCAGATCATCCGCGAGTGCGAGGCGCGCCTGCACTTCATCGCCGAGAAGCTCCAAGTCGAGGTCTCGACAGACGAGATCGAGAGTCGAATAGCGCAGCTAAAGGCGTCAATTCTGAAGACCGATTCTAAGAATGTGTCCCCTGAAGGACTAAACGCCGCTGGGGATTCAGGCGACGGAAGCGCGCCGGCTGAGGGGCCTGATCTGGCGATAACGGGACCCTCGGGCGCAAGCCTGCAGACGGTCGCCTGATTGTTAGGATGGCCTTCGCTCTAACAAGCGGACCTTCGCAAGGTCGCTGAAGAGTCACCCACTCCCGTGATTTCCGCCGCTGCTGGCCGCCGCACCCCCGCACCCAGCCCCCTCACACCTCGCCCAAATACACCCGCTCCCCCCGCCGTCCCAGCCGCACCAGCACCTCGTGCGCGACCGTCCCGGCGGCGGTCGCAAGGTCGTCCAGCGGGGCGTTGTCGCCCAAGAGCTCGACGGGGTCGCCGAGGCGGGCGTCGGCGTCTCCGAGATCGACGGCCAGCAGGTCCATGTTGACGATCAGGAGGGGGCGCCGCGCGCCGGCGACGAAGGCGAAGCCGCGGCCGCCGGCGGCGCGGATCACGCCGTCGGCGTAGCCGGCGGGGGCGACGCCGATGCGGGTGGTGCGCTTGAGGACGAGGCTTGAGCCGTAGCCCAGGCGCTCGCCGGCGCGGACCGTGCGGATGTCGGTCAGCGGGGCGGTGAGGCGGGCGACCGCACGCAGGCGCGGGTCGGGCCGCTCCTGCGGGCCGCCGCCGTAGAGGCTGACGCCGGGCCGGACGAAGTCGAAGGCGTATTCGGGGCCGAGGAAGATCCCGGCCGAGGCGGCGAGGCTGGCGCGGGCTTCCGGGAAGAGGGCGCGGGCGGCCTGGAAGCGCTCGAGCTGCAGGGCGTTGTGGGGGTCCTGGGGATCGGGGCCCGAGCCCAGGTGGCTCATCACCAGGTCGAGATCGAGGCTGCGCAGGCGGTCGGTGGATTGGGCGAGCGCGCGGGCTTCCTCCAGCGTCACGCCCTGGCGGTTCATGCCGGTGTCGACGTGCAGGGCGACGGTCAGCGGGCGGTCGAGCGCGCGGGCGAAGGCGGCCGCCTCGCTGACCTGCGGCAGGCTGGAAAGCGCTGGGGTGAGGCCGGCGGCGGCCAGCCTGCGGCCGGACGCGGTCGTCAGCCCGTCGAGCACATAGATGGTCGCCGGGCGCTCGGGGCCCAGGCCGGCGCGCAGGGCCTCGCCTTCCTCCAGGCGGGCGACGAAGAAGCTGGTCGCGCCCTCCGCCCAGAGCCGGCGCGCGACCGGGACCGCGCCCAGGCCGTAGCCGTCGGCCTTGACCACCGGGGCGACGCGCGCGCCTGACGCTTCGGCGGCCAGCAGGGCGTAGTTGGCGGCGAGCGCGTCGAGGTCGATGGTGAGGCGCACGCCGTCGGCCCCCTGCGACGACCTGGCGGGCTCAGTCGTAGGCGCGGGCGTGGTGGTCGCGGGCGAGGTTGCCGAACTTGGTGATGTCCTCATTGAACGACAGCTTCACGGTGCCGATCGGGCCGTGGCGCTGCTTGCCGATGATGATCTCGGCGAGGCCGCGCACCTGGTCCATCTGCTCTTGCCACTTGAAGTGCTCCTCGGTGCCTTCGCGCGGCTCCAGGCGGCTCAGATAGTAGCTTTCGCGATAGACGAACATGACCATGTCGGCGTCCTGCTCGATCGAGCCGGATTCCCGAAGGTCGGAGAGCTGGGGCTTCTTGTCCTCGCGGTTCTCGACCTGGCGGGAGAGCTGCGAGAGCGCGATCACCGGCACCGCAAGCTCCTTCGCCAGCGCCTTGAGCGACTGGGTGATCATGGAGACTTCCTGCACCCGGTTGTCGGAGCCGGAGCCGCCGCCGGTGATCAGCTGCAGGTAGTCGACGACCACCAGGTCGAGGCCGACCATCCGCTTGAGCCGGCGCGCGCGGGCGGTCAGCTTGGCGATGGAGAGGCCGCCGGTGGCGTCGATGTAGAGCGGAGCTTCCTGGATCTCCAGCGCGGCGTCGCGGATGCGGCCGAACTCCATGGCGTCGATCTCGCCCTTGCGCAGCCGGTCGCCGGAGACGCCGGAGACTTCGGCCAAGAGGCGCATGGCCAGCTGCTCGGCGCTCATTTCAAGCGAGTAGAAGGCGACGACGCCGCCGCGGACGGTCTTCTTCGACCCGTCGGGCTGCGGCTCCCAGGCGTAGTTGCGGGCGACGTCGAAGGCGACGTTACAGGCGAGCGAGGTCTTCCCCATCGAGGGGCGGGCGGCGAGGATCACCAGGTCGGAGGGGTGCAGGCCGCCGATCTTCTGGTCGAGGTCGATCAGGCCGGTGGAAATGCCGGCCAGTCCCCCGTCGCGGCTGTGCGCCTCGGCGGCCTGGGCGACCGCGCCGTGTAGGGCCTCGGCGAAGGTGACGAAGCCCTGGGAGACGCCGCCCGTCTCGGCGAGCTGGAACAGCTGCTGCTCGGCCGCTTCGATCTGGTCGCGCGCGTCGAGCTCGATGTCGGCCTTCTGCGCCTGGGCGGCGATCTCGCCGCCGATGCGGATCAGGTCGCGGCGCAAGGCGAGGTCGTAGACGGCGCGGGCGTAGTCGAACGCATTGGCCGCCGGCGGCGCGCGGTCGACGAGGTCGGCGAGGTAGCGGACGCCGCCCAGCTCCTCGAACGCCGGGTCCCTCGCGAACTGCTCGGCCAGCAGGATCGGCTCGGCGAGCTGGCCCTTGCGGATGTAGGTCTCGATGGCGGCGAACAGCCGTTGGTGGAACGGCTCGTAGAAGTGCCGGTCGCCGAGCTGGTCGCCGATCCGCTCGAAAGCGCCGTTGTCGTAGAGCAGGGCGCCCAGCAGGGCCTGTTCGGCCTCGATGTTGGCCGGGACGTGCGGGATCGCCAGGTCGTTGGAGACCGGGCGAAGATCGAGCGCAGGGACGATGGCCATCCGCTACGGTTAGCCAATGCCGACCCGCACATCACTGCGGCATGCCGGCCCACGACCACCTGTCCACATGTTTGCCGACGTACTGTGGACAAGCTCGGGCATAACCTATGGGGTTCGGATCACCGGCGTAGCCAGCCGGGTTCCCCAGCGCATGCGGCGGCAGCGCGGGCAGGGCCACTGCACCTGGCGCGCGACGGCTGCGGCGGGGGTCTGGGCGTCTCCGGCGCGCTTGGCGATCAGGCGCTGGATGATGCGCTGAGGCGCGTAGCTGCGTGACCAGGTGCAGGCGCCGCAGACCAACTGCAGCTGCGCGCCGGGGTGCTCGGCGTACGCCGAGAGCGGCGTTTGGTCGCTAAGCCGCAGGGGCTGCAGCGCAGGCGCGGGGGTGACCGTCATGGGTCACATCTATACCCGCCCGGGATGAGCGGGAGGAAAGGGGCGGCCCGAAGCGCCGGGCCGCCCGCCGGACCTAGCGGTAGTAGCCGTAGTTCGAGTAGCCGCGGTCGTAGTTGTAGTAGGGCCGCTGGTAGCTGTAGCCGCGGTAGTGGCGGTGGTGGCGGTGGTGGCGGCGGTTGTCGTAGCGGTCCCACTGGTCAGGGCGGCCGTCGCGGTCGCGGTCGCGGTTCCATTCGGCGCGGTCGGGGATGCCGTCGCCGTCGCTGTCGCGGGCGTAGCCGCGGCCGCCGTAGCCGTAGCCGTAGGCCGGCGCGTCATAATAGCGGCTGCCGCCGTAGTAGCCGTAGGGCTGCGCCATCGCCGCGCCGCCGGCCGCCAGGGTGAGGGCGCCGACCGCGGCCGGCAGAATCCACTTCTTCACTGCAAACCTCCTGAGTTCTTGCAGCCATCCTGACCTGGCGGGGCTGAACGCCGTCGGGGCGCGGCGTTCATAAGGGGTTCACCATCCTGAAGAGCTCGCTCGATCCGCAGGCTGAGGGCGCTTAAAATTGCAGCGCCGGCGCCTCTTCGGCAGGCGGAGAGGGCGTCGCGCCGGCTGCGCGCGAGACGCCGCTCGGCGCACGAGGCGCAGGTGCGCTTAAGACGGCCTGGTATGCGAGTCCTGGTGGTTGACCCCGATCCCGCCCGTGCGGCCCTGGTCGTGGAGGGGCTTGCGGGCGTACAACCTCTGGAGGTGCGCCAGGCGCCGGTGTTCGACGAGCATGAGGCCGCCAGCTTCGGCCCCGACGTGGTGGTGGTCGCCGCCGACAGCCCCGACCGCGACACGCTGGAATCGCTGCAGGACGCGAGCGTGGTCAATCCGCGGCCGGTGGTGATGTTCGTCGACCGCTCCGAGCCCGGCCTGGCCGAAGCCGCCGTGCGGGCCGGCGTCGCCGCCTACATCGTCGACGGCCTTGCGCCGGCCAGGGTGCGCGACATCCTGGAAGTGGCGATGAGCCGATTCCACCTGATGCATCAGCTGCGGCAGGACCTGGAGAAGGCCAAGGCGGACCTGGCGTCGCGCAAGACTGTCGAGCGGGCGAAGGCGCTGTTGATGAAGGAGCGGGGGCTGGAAGAGGAGCAGGCGTACAAGCTGCTCCGCAAGCTCTCGATGGACACCGGCCGGCCCCTGGGCGCGGTCGCCGCGGACCTGCTGGCGTTCGCGGGCGTATTGAAGGGGGACGCCGGGTGAGCGGCGCGGCCGGACTGACACTGGGCTTCGTGCCCCTGAACGACGCGGCGCCGCTGGTGGTCGCCAAGGAGCGCGGCTTCTTCGCGGCCGAGGGGCTGCAGGTGCGGCTGAGCCGCGAGGTCTCCTGGGCGACGGTGCGCGACAAGGTGGCGACCGGCGCGCTGGATGGGGCGCACATGCTGGCGCCGATCCCGCTGGCCTGCACCGTGGGCGCCGGCGGCGACGCTCAGCCGATGATCGCGCCGATGGCGCTGAACCGCAGCGGGGCCGCCTTCACGCTCTCGCGCCGGCTGACCGTTTACATGGCGCCGGACGAGCCCAGGCGCGAAGCGCTGGTGCGGATGATCGCCGAGCGGCGCGCGCAGGGCGAACCGCAGTTCGTCTTCGCCGTGGTGTTCTCCTACTCCATGCACAACTACCTGCTGCGCTACTGGTTGGCGGAGGGCGGGATCGATCCCGACCACGACGTGCGCATCGTCGTGGCGCCGCCGTCGCGGATGGCGAGCCGGCTGGCCGCCGGAGAGCTCGACGGCTTCTGCGCGGGCGAGCCGTGGAACGCGGTCTCCGAGGACGAGGGGCTGGGCGAGGTGGCGATGCGCGCCTCCGACGTCTGGCGCGACGGCCCGGAGAAGGTGCTGGGCGTCACCGCCGCCTGGGCGAGGCGCGAGCCCGCGGCCCTGCAGGCGCTGTTGCGCGCGCTGCTGAAGGCCGGCGCCTGGGCCGACGACCCGCGCAATCACGCCGAACTGGCGGACATGCTGGCGCGACCGGAGTACGTCGACGCGGCGGTCTCCAGCATCCGCCGCTCGCTGCCGACCACCAACTTCCACCGCGACGGGGCGAACGCGCCGCTTCCCGCCCAGGCGGCGTGGCTGCTCAGCCAGATGATGCGCTGGGGCCAGGCGCCACGGGAGCTCGACCTGCGCGGCGTCGCCGAGTACGTCTATCGGCCCGACCTCTACAATCAGGCGGTCGCCGAGCTGGGCTGGGCCGCGGCGCCGGTGCTGGACACGGTGGACGGCTTCGCCGACGGCACGGTGTTCCGCCTCGACGAGGCCCGCGCCTACGCCGCAAGCTTCGCGCTCGGCCGCCTGGCGCGCAGCTAGTCCCCTTGGGGGTCTGCCGATCGTTTGAGCGCAAGCTTCGCGCTGCGCGATTTCTGAGCGTGCCGCGCCGTCGAGCCTGGCGCTGGCGGTCGGCCTCGCCCTGAGGGGCGCCCGTACTTCGAGCGTTTTGCGGTTCAACACTCACCTTCGCTCGAAGAATAAGCATCGGGTTGAGCGGCGGCGTGTGCGCGGGATTTGGGCGGTCGAGGTTCAACCGGCGCCGCACATGCGGGCAAAACCGCCTCGTATCGGCGATATTCGCGTTGCAGCCGCGAAGGAATGTTGCGGCGCAACCGTGCAGCTGGCGGCATCCCTCTCGCTTGCGGGGCGACGATGTCCCGCGGGGCCACAAGGCTTCGGCGCGACGACTGCGCCGAACTCAAACGGACACCGACGTCCGCACGGGGCTGACTGCCCCGGCGGGCGTCTTTTTTTTTGGCTTCGGGGGATAGGGCCACATGAATAGACGTAAGAGAGCGCTGGCCGTTGGGGTGGCGAGCGCGGCGCTGAGCTGGGCCGGCTTAGCCTGGGCCGAAGACGCACCGCCGGCCGCCGCCGCGCCCGCCGCCGAGGCGGACGGGCTCGGGGAGGGAGCGCCGACGGAAGCGCCTCCGGCCGCGGAGCCTGCGCCGGCCACGACCGCGGCCGTGCCGGCGGCGCCGGTGTCGGCGGGAACCATCAGCGACGCCATCGCCGGCGGCAGGTTGCTGCTCGAGGTGCGCGGGCGTTACGAGTTCGTCGACCAGAAGAAGACCGCGACGCTGACCCGCGACGCCGAGGCCTACACGGTGCGCACTCGGCTGGGCTGGGAGACCGCCGACTGGAACGGCTTCAAGGGCTTGGTCGAGTTCGAGGACGTGCGCTCGATCGGGCCGGAGCACTACGCCGTCAACGTGCCCGGCGCGACCACGCCGCCGCTGAACGGCGCCGACAAGGCCAAGTACCCGCTGGTCAATGACCCCAAGGTGACCGAGCTCAACCGGCTGCAGCTCACCTGGACGCCGAACGCCATGGTGAGCGCCACCATCGGCCGACAGCGGATCCTGATCGATGACCAGCGCTTCGTCGGCAACGTCGGCTGGCGCCAGGATGAGCAGACCTTCGATGCGCTGAAGGTCGACGCCGCCTGGCAGCGGTTCAAGCTGACCTACGTCTACGTCAACAGGGTCAACCGCGTGCTGGGCGAGCTGCGCGACTGGGATAGCGACAGCCACCTGGCCAACCTGACGTGGTCGCCTGCCGAGCAGTTCCGGCTGCAGGGCTTCGTCTATGCCCTGGACTTCGAGAACTCGCGGCCCAACAGCTCGATCACCTATGGCGCCAAGGCGTCGGGCAAGGCGTGGCTGGGCCTCTACCAGCTGGCCTACAACGCCACCTTCGCGCGGCAGACCGACTACAAGCACATCACGCCGAAGTTCGACCTGGACTACTACGCCGCCGATCTGACCGGGACCTTCGACGTCTACAGCGTCAAGGCGTCCTACGAAGTGCTCGAGGGAGATGGGACCCGTGGGTTCTCCACACCGCTGGCCACCACCCACGCCTTCCAGGGTTGGGCCGACGCCTGGGTCATGCCGCTGGGCGGCAACAAGAGCTTCGTCGACGGGATCAAGGACTTCAACCTGACCTTCAACATGAAGCCCAGGTTCAAGCGGACCTACTTCTTCAACGCCGACATCCTGGTCCGCTACCACGTCTTCGAGGACGAGCGGACCGGCGTGAGCCTCGGCCGCGAGTGGGACGCCCAGATCCAGGCGGCGATCAACCCGAAGCTCACCGCGGCGCTTAAGTACGCCGACTTCGAACGCGACGACGTCGTGCCGCGCGGCACGGCCACGCCGCCTCCATCGCGCACGAAGATCTGGTTCACGCTTGAATACAAGTTGTGAGCCGCGAGCCGTAACCAACGAAAAACTCAGGGGCTTTTAAATGACCAACAACAAGACCGGGATGACGCGCCGTGGCGCGCTCACCGCCGCAGCCGCAACCCTCGCCGCAGCTAAGACCCTGCTGCCTTCGGGCGCGTTCGCCGCGGGGCCAGGCCCCGAGGTGGCCAAGGCCAGGCTCGGCTTCATCGCGCTGACCGACTCCTCGCCGCTGATCATCGCCAAGGAGAAGGGCCTGTTCGCCAAGTACGGCATGCCCGACGTCGAGGTGCTGAAGCAGGCGTCCTGGGCCGCCGTGCGCGACAACCTGGTGCTGGGCTCCGGCGGCGGTGGCATCGATGGCTCGCACATCCTCTCACCGCTGCCCTATCTGATCAGCACAGGTCAGGCGACGGGCGGGCGGCCGGTGCCGATGAACATTCTGGCCAGGCTCAACACCAACGGCCAAGCGATCAGCGTCGGCAACGACCTCAAGGCGGTGAAGGTCGGCCTGAACAGCGCCGGCGCCAAAGCCAAGTTCGCCCAGCTGAAGGCGGCCGGGAACATGGCCAAGGTCGCCATGACCTTCCGCGGCGGCACCCACGACCTGTGGGTCCGCTATTGGCTGGCGGCGGGCGGGATCAATCCCGAGACCGACGTCTCCACCATCGTGATCCCGCCGCCGCAGATGGTGGCGAACATGAAGGCGGGGACGCAGGACGCCTTCTGCGTGGGCGAGCCCTGGAACGGTCAGCTGGTGAATCAGCGCGTCGGCTACACCGCCTGCCTCACCTCCGAGATCTGGATGAACCACCCGGAGAAGGCCTTCGCCATGCGGGCCGACTGGGTAGCGAAGTACCCGCGGGCGGCCCAGGCCATCACCATGGCGATCATGGAAGCCCAGATCTGGTGCGACAAGATGCAGAACCGGCCGGCGATGTGCTCGATCGTGTCAGGTCGGCAATACATCAACGTTCCGATGGGCGACATCCTTCCCCGCCTGCAGGGGACGGTGAACTTTGGCGACGGACGCCAGGTGCAGGGTTCGCCGCACGTCATGAAGTTCTGGGCCGACAACGCCTCCTTCCCCTTCAAGAGCCACGACCTGTGGTTCCTGACCGAGGACGTGCGCTGGGGGATCCTGCCGCAGTCGACCCAGAAGATGGCCCTCGTGAACAAGGTGAACCGGTCGGACATCTGGCGCGCCTCAGCCAAGGCGCTGGGCGTGCCCGCGCCCGCTGGCGACAGCCGCGGCGTCGAGAAGTTTTTCGACGGCAAGGTCTTCGACCCGGCCAAGCCCGACGCCTATCTGGCGAGCCAACCCATCAAAAAGCTGGCCTGAGGAGGACGAACCCATGGCTCTTCCCGCCCTTTCAACCGACGCCGATCCGGCGCCCCCGCCCAAGCCGGCGGGGGCCTCGGTGGTCTCCATGCCATCGCCGCCCAAGCGCCCGGTCAGCGCCGCTCGCCTGGGCGAGAACGCCCGCGAGTTCGCCGCGGTGGCGCTGCCGCCGATCGTCACGATCGGGGTTCTGCTCTTCCTCTGGGAGGCGATCGCCATGACCCACCCGGGCGGCCTGCCGGCACCTTCCATGATCTGGATGGAATCGCGTGAGCTGATCGTGCACCCGTTCTTCGACCGGGGCGGGGTGGACAAGGGCCTGTTCTGGCACGCGCTCACCAGCCTCAAGCGGGTGGCGATCGGCTTCAGCGCCGCGGCGATCGTCGGCATCGCGCTCGGCGTGCTGGTGGGCGGCAGCAAGCTGGCGCACCGCGGCCTCGATCCGATCTTCCAGGTGTTGCGCACCGTGCCGCCGCTCGCCTGGCTGCCGATCTCGCTGGCTGCCCTGCACCAGGCCAACCCATCGGCGCTGTTCGTGATCTTTATCACCGCCATCTGGCCGGTGATCATCAACACGGCGGTGGGGGTGCGCAACGTGCCGCAGGACTACCGCAACGTCGGCCGGGTGCTGCGCCTGTCGCCGGCCGGCTACTTCTTCAAGATCCTGCTGCCGGCGGCTACGCCCTACATCTTCACCGGCCTGCGGATCGGTGTGGGGATGAGCTGGCTGGCCATCATCGCCTCCGAGATGCTGCTGGGCGGCGTCGGCATGGGGTTCTTCATCTGGGATCAGTACAACGCCTCCCGCATCTCCGACATCATCGTGGCTCTCACCTGGGTGGGGCTGGTCGGATTCGCTCTCGATCGGTTCGTCGGTCTGATCGGCCGGATCGTGTCGCGCGGCGCGGCGGCGGATTGAGGAGCGACAACATGAGCAAAGCCTATCTCTCCATCGAGAACGTCGGGGTGACCTTCAAAGGCCGCGGTGTCGTCTCCGAAGTGCTTCGCGGCGTCGACCTGCAGGTTGTGAAGGGCGAGTTCGTGTCGATCATCGGCCACTCGGGTTGCGGCAAGTCCACCCTGCTCAATCTGGTGGCGGGCCTGCTGCCGGTCACCACCGGCGCAGTGATCCTCGACAAGGTCGCCGTCGAGGCGCCGGGACCCGAGCGGGCGGTGGTGTTCCAGAACCACTCGCTGCTGCCCTGGCTCAGCGTCTACGAGAACGTGCGGCTGGCGGTCGACCAGGTGTTCCGCGGGACCAAGAGCCGGGCGGAACGCCACGACTGGACCCTGCACAACCTCAACCTCGTGCAGATGGCCCACGCCAAGGACAAGCGCCCGGCGGAGATCTCCGGCGGCATGAAGCAGCGCGTGGGCATCGCCCGGGCGCTGGCCATGGAGCCGAAGGTCCTGCTGCTGGACGAGCCGTTCGGCGCGCTCGACGCGCTGACGCGCGCCAACCTGCAGGACAGCGTGATGGATATCCACGCCAAGCTCGGCAACACGGTGCTGATGATCACACACGACGTGGACGAAGCGGTGCTGCTCTCGGACCGCATCGTGATGATGACCAACGGCCCGTCGGCGACCATCGGCCAGGTGCTGGACGTCGACCTGCAGCGGCCGCGCCGGCGACTCGAGGTGGACACCGCGCCGGCCTACGTCGCCGCGCGCCATGCGGTGGTGGAGTTCCTGCACGATCGGGCCCCAGGGGTTCGCGCTGCGGCTGCGTGAGCCCATAGACTAGGCGCCGGCTTCACCGCCGGCGCCCTTTTTTTGAGCGGTGCTTAGATCGGGTGCTTCGCCGCGCAGATCTCGCATGACGCGCCGCAGCAAACGTGGTCTCCGTCACGATAGGCCCTGTGAACAACGGCGTTCGCGGCCGCGACCGGTTCGAGGACGAACCGATCAAACCCGCAGGCGACGCCGCCGCTCCATCGCATTCTGCACGGGGCCTGACTCACATGTTGAGCCGTTCATTCCTGAAGGCCGGCCATACGCCGACCTTGCTCTCCGCCTTCTTCTACTTCGATCTCTCGTTCATGGTCTGGGTGATTCTCGGCCCGTTGGGCGTGGCAATCTCCAAGGACTTCGGGCTCGACCCCGCGCAAAAGGGGCTGATGGTCGCGATTCCCGTCCTGTCGGGCGCGCTGCTCCGGCTCGTCGCTGGCGTCATGGTCGACCGCATCGGCCCCAAGAAGACCGGCCTGATCGGCCAACTCGTGGTCATGGGCGGCCTGGGCGGCGCCTGGCTGCTGGGCGTCCACAACTACCATCAGGTGCTGGCGTTGGGCGTAGTGCTCGGCGTAGCGGGCGCCTCCTTCGCCGTCGCCCTGCCGCTGGCGTCCCGCTGGTACCCGCCGGAGCATCAGGGCTTGGCGCTGGGAATCGCCGGCGCCGGCAACTCGGGGACGGCGCTCGCCGCGCTGTTCGCGCCGGGCCTCGCCCAGCAATACGGCTGGAACAACGTCATCGGCCTGGCGATCCTGCCGCTGGCCGTCGCCTTCGTGGTCTATGTGATCTTCGCCAAGGATGCGCCGAACCGTCCGCCGGCCAAGAAGCTAGGCGAGTACCTGGACGTGCTGAGGATCGGCGACGCCTGGTGGCTGATGGCGCTCTATGGCGTGACCTTCGGCGGTTTCGTCGGCCTCTCCACGTCGCTGCCGATCTACTTCAATTCCGAGTACGGCCTGCCGGCCGTCATCGCCGGCTTCTTCAGCGCAGCCTGCGTTTTCGCCGGCTCTTTCATCCGCCCGGTGGGCGGGGCCGTCGCCGACCGGGTCGGCGGGGTGCGGACGCTGAGCGTCGTCTATGTCCTGGCGGCGCTGGGCCTGGCGGTCGCCAGCTTCAAGCTGCCCAACGCCTGGGTCGCGCTCGCCGCGATCATGTTCAGCATGATGGCGCTCGGCGCCGGCAACGGCGCGGTGTTCCAGCTCGCGCCGCAGCGCTTCAGCAAGGAGATCGGCGTGGTCACCGGCTTCGTCGGCATGACTGGCGGGGTGGGCGGCTTCTACCTGGCCTCCAGCCTGGGTTGGGCCAAGCAGGTCACCGGCTCCTACCAAGCGGGCCTGCTCGCCTTCGCCGCACTCGCCCTCCTGGCGCTCGCCGGGCTCACCGGGGTCAAGGCGCGCTGGCGCCGGACCTGGGGCGCCGGCCGGCCCGTCGCCATCCGTCTCTGAGTTCCGGAGCAGTCTGTAATGAGCAAGGAACGTCTGGTCGTCATCGGCAACGGCATGGCCGGCTGCCGGGCGGTGCAGGAAGTGCTGAAGCGCGATCCCGCCCGCTACGACATCACCATCTTCGGCGCAGAACCGCGGGTGAACTACGACCGCATCATGCTGTCGCCGGTCCTCGCCGGTGAGAAGACCTTCGAGCAGATCGTCATCAACGACGAAGCCTGGTATCGCGACAACGGCATCACGTTGCACGCCGGCGCCAAAGTCGAGACCATCGACCGCGACGCCAAGGTGGCGCGCGCGGAAGACGGGATCGAAGTCGCCTACGACAAGCTGATCCTGGCCATGGGCTCGGACCCGATCCGCCTGCCGCTGCCGGGGATCGATCTGCCGGGCGTCGTCACCTTCCGCGACCTCGACGATGTAGACGCGATGATCGCCGCCTCCGCCCAGCCGGGCGCCAAGGCGGTGGTGATCGGCGGCGGCCTGCTGGGGATCGAGGCGGCTTACGGCCTCGCCCGTCGCGGCATGGGCGCGACGGTGATCCACCTGATGGACGTGCTGATGGAGCGCCAGCTCGACTCTTCGGCGAGCTTCCTGCTCACCCAGGCGATGTCGGAGCGCGGCGTCGATACGGTTCTGGGCGCCAATTCCGAGGAGATCGTCGGGGAGAACGGCCGGGTCGCGGGCCTGAAGCTGAAGGATGGGCGGGTCTTCCCCTGCGACCTGCTGGTGATGGCGGTCGGCATCCGGCCGAACGCGGCGCTGGCCAAGGCCGCCGGCCTGGAGGTCGGCCGAGGCGTGGTCGTCGACGACGCCATGCGCACCTCGGATCCATCGATCTTCGCGGTCGGCGAGTGCGCCGAGCACCGCGGGATGTGCTACGGCCTGGTCGCGCCGATCTGGGAGATGTGCAAGGCGATCGGCCAGGCGCTGACCGGCTCGGACGGGGCTTATGCGGGTTCCGTGCTCTCGACCCGGCTGAAGGTCTCCGGCGTCGACGTCTTCTCGGCCGGCAAGTTCGGCGGCGGCGAGGGCTGCGAGGACATCGTCTTCCGCGACGCGGGCCGCGGCGTCTACAAGCGCATCGTGCTGGAGAACAACAAGGTAGCCGGCGCGGTGCTGTTCGGCGATGCGGCCGACGGCGGCTGGTACTTCGACCTGATGCGCTCGGGCGAAGAGGTCGGGGATATCCGCGAGACCCTGGTCTTCGGCCAGGCCGTCACGGAGGGCCTTCGAGGCCTGGACCCTAGCGCCGCCGTTGCCGCCATGGCCGACGAGGCCGAGATCTGCGGCTGCAACGGCGTTTGCAAGGGGACCATCACCAGCGCCATCGCCGAGCAAGGGCTGAACACGCTGGAGAGCGTGCGGGCGGTCACCAAGGCCTCGGCCTCCTGCGGCTCCTGCACGCCGCTGGTCGAGAAGATCCTGATGGCCAGCCTGGGCGACGCCTTCGAGGTGCGCAGCGGGCCGAAGCCTGTCTGCAGCTGCACCGAGAAGGGCCACGACGAGGTCCGCCGGCGCATCGTCGCCGAAGGCCTGAAGTCGATGCCGGCGGTGTTCCAGGCGCTGGAGTGGCATACCCCCGACGGCTGCGCCTCCTGCCGCCCGGCGCTGAACTACTATCTGCTCTGCGCCTGGCCGGGCGAGTACCGCGACGACAAGCAGTCGCGCTTCATCAACGAGCGGGTGCACGCCAACATCCAGAAGGACGGCACCTATTCGGTCGTGCCCAGGATGTGGGGCGGGGTGACCACGCCTGACGAGCTGCGTGCCATCGCCGACGTCGCCGACAAGTACAAGATCCCCACGGTCAAGGTGACCGGCGGCCAGCGCATCGACCTGCTGGGAGTCAAGAAGGATGACCTGCCGGCGGTGTGGGCGGACCTGAACGCGGCCGGCATGGTCTCCGGCCACGCCTACGCCAAGGGCCTCCGCACGGTGAAGACCTGCGTCGGCTCCGAGTGGTGCCGCTTCGGCACCCAGGACTCCACCAAGCTCGGCGTCGAGCTCGAGAAAGCGATGTGGGGCTCCTGGACGCCGGCGAAGGTGAAGCTCGGCGTCTCCGGCTGCCCGCGGAACTGCGCCGAAGCCACGGTCAAGGACATCGGCGTCGTCTGCGTCGACAGCGGCTATGAGATCCACATCGGCGGTGCAGCGGGCCTGCACGTGCGCAAGACCGACGTCCTCACCAGGGTCGCCACCGAGGAAGAGGCGATCTGGGCGATTTGCGCGGTCCACCAGCTCTACCGGGAGAACGCCTGGTACCTGGAGCGGATCTACAAGTGGATGGAGCGGGTCGGCCTGGAGAGCATCCGCGCCGAGATCGAGAATCCCGAGCGTCGCCGCCAGCTGTACGACCTGTTCGCCTACTCGCAACGGTTCTCGCGCATCGACCCATGGGCCGAGCGGGTCGCCGGCCGCCACGCCGAAGAGTTCCAACCGCTCTCGCGCCGCATGGAGTTCGTTTCCGTATGAACGCGATCGTCGAAGACCTGACCGCCTGGATCGACGTGGGCGCGATCACCGACGTGCCGCTGCGCGGCGCTCGGCGCGTGCCTACGCCGAAGGGCGACGTGGCGGTGTTCCGCACCGGCGACAACCAGCTCTACGCGTTGATGGACCGCTGCCCGCACAAGCAGGGACCGCTCAGCCAGGGGATCGTGCACGGGCGCGCGGTGACATGTCCGCTGCACGGCTGGAACATCGACCTGGCCAGCGGCCAGCCGATGGGCGCGGACGCCGGAAAAGGCTGCACGCCGGTGGTGCCGCTGCGGCTGCAGGACGGGCGCATCCTGCTGGGGCAGGTGTGAGCCGGCGGTGAGCGGACCCAAGCGCACCACCTGCGCCTACTGCGGCGTCGGCTGCGGCGTCTCCGCCGTGGCCGAGGCCGATGGCCGCGGCCTGGCCGTCTCCGGCGACGGAGCGCACCCGGCCAACTTCGGGCGGCTGTGCTCGAAGGGCAGCGCGCTGGGCTCCACCGTGGGTCTGGAAGGCCGTCTGTTGCACCCGACGATCGGGGAGAAACGCGCCAGCTGGCACGAGGCCGTCGGCCTGGTCGCCAAGCGGTTCAAGGAGGCCATCGCCCGGCACGGGCCGGACTCGGTCGCCTTCTACGTCTCCGGCCAGCTGCTGACCGAGGACTATTACGCCGCCAACAAGCTGATGAAGGGCTTCATCGGCTCGGGGAACATCGACACCAACTCGCGACTGTGCATGGCGTCGGCGGTGGTCGCCCACAAGCTGGCGTTCGGCGCCGACCTGGTGCCCGGCTGCTACGAGGATCTGGATCTGGCCGAGCTGGTGGTCTTCTCCGGCCACAACGCCGCCTGGACCCATCCGGTGCTGTTCCGGCGCATGGAGCAGGCGCGCGAGCGCGGGCAGAAGCACGTGGTCATCGATCCGCGCCGCACCGACACCGCCGAGGTCGCCGACCTGCATCTGCCGCTGAAGCCGCAGATGGACGTGCGGCTGTGGAACGGCCTGCTGGCCGACCTGATGCGCCGCGGCGCGGTCGACAAGGCCTATGTCGCGGCTCACGTCGCCGGCTTCGACGAGGTTGCGGCCGAGCTCTCTCGCGTCGACCAGGCGATCACCGCCGTGGCCGCCGACTGCGGGGTGGCGGTGACGGACCTCGAGCGCTTCTTCCGCTGGTTCGCCGAGACGCCCAAGACCGTCAGCCTGTTCTCGATGGGCGCGAACCAGTCGACGCAAGGCGTGGCCAAGGGATCGGCGATCATCAACGCCCACCTGGCGACCGGCCGGATCGGCAAGCCGGGGGCATGCCCGTTCTCGATCACCGGCCAGCCCAACGCCATGGGCGGGCGCGAGACCGGCGGCATGGCCAATACGCTGGCCGCGCACATGGACTTCGACGAAGCAAGCCGCGCCCGCGTGGCGCGCTTCTGGTCGACCGATACGGTCGCCAACGGGCCCGGCTTCAAGGCCGTGGAAATGTTCGAGAAGATCCGCGCCGGGAAGATCAAGGCGCTGTGGGTCATGGCCACCAACCCGGCCGTCAGCCTGCCGAACGGCGATCGCGTGCGCGAGGCGCTGGCGAAGTGCCCCTTCGTGGTGGTGTCCGACTGCATGGCCCAGACCGACACCATGGACTACGCGCATGTGAAGCTGCCGGCGACGGGGTGGAGCGAGAAGGACGGAACGGTCACCAACTCCGACCGGCGAATCTCCCGCCAGCGCGGCCTGTTCCCGGCGCCCGGCGAGGCGCGTGCGGACTGGAAGATCGTCGCCGACGTCGCCACCGCGATGGGACATGGTGATGCGTTCTCCTGGCGCACGCCGGGGCAGGTGTTCCGCGAGTATGCGCGCCTCACCGCCTACGAGAACGACGAGCGGTTCCTGCATCTCGGCCCGTTCGCCGGCCTGACCGCCGACGAATACGAGGTGCTGGAGCCGGTGCAGTGGCCGGTGACCGCAGAGGGCGGGACGCCGCGCCTGTTCACCGACGGCCGCTTCCAGTTCGCCGACGGGCGGGCGCGGATGCAGCCGGTGGCTGCGGCCGGGCCGGCTGAGGCCGCCGACGCGGCCTATCCGATGGCGCTCAATACCGGACGGGTGCGCGATCATTGGCATACGCTGACGCGCACGGGATTGGCGCCGGAGCTGTGCCGTCACGCGCCGGAGCCCTATGTCGAGATCCATCCGGCGGACGCCGAGCCGCTCGGCGTAACCGACGGGCGGCTGACGCGGGTGCAGACCCGCCAGGGCGAGGCGATCGCGATCGCCAAGGTGAGCGACCGCCAGCGCCCGGGCTCGATCTTCATGCCGATGCACTGGACGGCGACCTACGCGCCGAGCGGCCGGTCCAACACTTTGATCGCGCCGAACGTGGACGATCGTTCGGGACAGCCGGAGTTCAAGCACACGCCGGCCCGCGTTCGGCCCTATCGCGAGACCTGGCGCGGCTTCTTCATCGCCCGGCAGGGCTGGCGCGCGCCTGCAGGCGGGGAGGTGGTCTGGCGGCGCATCCCGCAGACCGCCTGCCAGCTGCATGAGTTCGCCGGCCGCGGCGATCAGGCCGAGCGCGACGCGGTGCGCAAAGCGCTGACGCACGGCGCGGGCGACGACGTGCTGCGGTTCGAGGACGCCACCACCGGGGCGCTGCGCGAGGCGTTCGTGGTCGGCGGACGCGTGGAGCGGATCCTGTTCATGACGCGCACCGGCGTGCTGCCGCCACGGGACTGGCTGACGAATATGTTCGCCCTCGACGGCCTGTCGGCGGAGGACCGCGCCATGCTGCTGGTCGGCCGCATGCCGGGCGCGCCGATCGAGACCGGGCCGATCGTCTGCGCCTGCCGCGGCGTGCGCCAGACCAAGATCGAAGCCGCCATCGCCGGCGGCTGCCAGAGCGTCGACGCGGTGAGCGAGGCCACCTCCGCGGGGGCGGCCTGCGGCTCCTGCCGTCCCGAGATCGCCCGCCTGATCGGCCAAGCCGCCAAACCGGAGGTTCGCCATGCTGCATGAGACCGTTGTCGGCCGCGTCCAACTGGTCGGCGCGGGCCCCGGAGCCGCGGACCTGCTGACGCTTCGGGCGCTCAGAGCGATCGAAGGGGCCGAGGCTCTGCTCTACGACGCCCTGGTGTCGGAGGAGATCCTGGCGCTGGCGCCGGCTCACTGCCTGAAAATCCAGACCGGCAAGCGCGCCGGGCGCACCAGCATGAAGCAGGAGACGATCAACCGGCTGATGCTGCGGATCGCGAGGCGCGGCCTGCGCGTCGTGCGCCTGAAGGGCGGCGATCCGTCGGTGTTCGGACGGGTGGGGGAGGAGGCGGCCTTCCTGAACGCCCACGGGATCGAGACCGAGGTCGTGCCCGGCGTCACCGCCGCCTGCGCCGCGGCGGCGCAGTTCAACTTCCCACTGACGCATCGCAAGCAGGCCAGGCGCGTGGTGTTCACGACCGCCAGGATCGAGGCCGGCGCGCTGCAGGCCGACTGGAGCGCCGCGGCCGATCCGGAAACCACGCTGGCCATCTACATGGGCGGGGGCGCGGCGGAGGAACTGAGCCGGCGGCTGATCGAGGCGGGCCGCTCGGCGAGCACGCCGGCGGTCGCGGTGGAGAGCGCGGGCACGCCCGCGGCGCGACTCAGGCGCGGCGTCGTCGGCGACCTGGCCAGGCTGGTGGCGGACGGCGAGGGCGGCCCGGTGCTGTTGGTGATCGGCGATGTCGCGGCGCTCGCCCACACCGGCGAGGTGCTCGACGAAGTCGAGGAGCTCAGGTCGGCAGGTGGTCGGCCATGAGGCCCTTCAGGGTCGCGTCCGGCATGGCGCCGAGCGTGGCGACGACCCACAGATCGTAGCGCAGCCGGCGCGCGCCGACGCGCTGGAAGCCGGCTTGGTGCAGCGCCTTGATCAGCGACGTGCGGGTGAATCCGCAGCGGTGGGCCATGAACAGATGGCCCTGCGCCATAGACGGGCCGAAGCCGTAGAACATGTCGTGCGGCGTCACCGGGCCAGCGGGCGAGCGATAGACGGGCTCGGTCAGCTTGTCCTCGGCCAGCAGCGCCGCCACCGCCTGCAGATCGGGGCAGCCGATGACGACGAAGCCGTCGGGCTTCAGCACTCGCCGGAACTCCGCCAAGGCCTGAGGCACCTGGTGCTGATAGAGGTGCTCGATGTTGTGCGACGAGAAGAGGGCGTCCATCGCCCCGCTCGCAACCGGCGACATGTCGACCATGTCGGAGACGATGTCGGGCTGGGCGGCGGGATCGATGTCGAGGCGGACCTCGGTCCACTCCGGGCGGTTGAAGCCCGCCGTCGTCTCGCTCTTGCGTTTCGCGCCGCAGCCGACGTGCAGAAAGGTGGGCATGATGCAACTTCGCAGGCGCGATCGAGGGCCGAACGTGGCCGCCCGAGCCGGGCGCTATGGATGCCGCGCCGAGCCGTCGGCGTCCAGTGCAGAAGTCGGCGTCGAACAGGCTTCGCTATGTCGGAACCCCGACACTTCACAGGGCATTTCAACAGTGCGACGCACGATGCCCCCGTCCGCTTCTTTGACGAGCGGCGTCGCTCAGCCCTCGACCCGCCGGGTCGAGGGCTGCCTGATGTCCGTCAGGAGATGATCCAGTCAGAGACCTTCACTTGGCTCGGCGCGATGTGCTCGAGGTCGATGATGGTGTTCGGCCACTGCTGCCCGCTCGCGTCGCCGTCGCGGTCGAAGCGCAGCCGCGAGCCGTCCGCACCGTCGCTCTCGACGTACATGTAGTGGTCGGCGATAGGGTTGCTGCCGGTATAGCCAGCCTTCTTGAACAGGGCCGACAGGTCGAGCTTGTCCGCGCCGGGCTTGAAGTCGGTGATGTTGATCGGCGACCAGGGCTCCTTGCCGATCACGAAGCGGTCGGCGCCGGCGCCGCCGGTGAGGGTGTCGCCGCCCATGCTGGCGGTGATGGTGTCTGCGCCCGCGCCGCCGGTGAGGTTGGCGTTGACGGCGCTGGCGACCAAAGTCTTCCCAGCGGTGATGGTCGAGGTGCTGGTGTCGGTTGCGGGCAGCGGAGCTGCCGCTGCAGGTGGCGAGGTCGTGGTGGTCGAGCCGCCGGTCGATCCGGCCGAGGTCGACGCCGTGCTCGCGCCCGACAATTGCGACCAGGTCACGCCGGTCGGCGAGACATTGTCCAGGTCGACGATGGTGTTGGGCCACTTCTGGCCCGCGCCGAAGCCGTCGCGGTCGAAGCGCACGATGGTGCCGCCGTGGCCGTCGCCGGTGATCTGGATGTAGCCGTCTTTCACCGGGTCGCTGCCGGTGTAGCCCGACTTCTTGAACAGGGCCGACAGGTCGAGCTTGTCCTCGCCGACCTTGAAGTCGGTGACGTGGATCGGCGACCAGGGCTCGTTGGCGAGCACGATGCGGTCCGCGCCGCCGCCGCCGGTGATGGTGTCGCCGCCCATGCTGGCGGTGATGGTGTCGGCGCCGGCGCCGCCGGTCAGCTTGGAATTCACCGCGCTGGCCACGATCGTCTGGCCGGCGCCGGTGCTTGGCGTCGTGGTCGCTGGCGCCGAAGGGGGGGGCGGCGTCGAGGTCGTCGGCGCGCTCGGCGTGGTGGTGGCCGGCGCGCTGGGCGTCGTCGTCGTGACCGCGCCGCCGTTGGTGTAGGGGTTGGAGTCGTAGGCGCGGATGTAGTCGATCTTGTATTCGGCCGGGAACTGGGTGGAGGCGTTGGGCGAGCCGGGCCAGGAGCCGCCGACCGCCAGATTGGCGATCATGTACATCGGCTTGTGCATGTCGGCAGGCGTCGCGGTCTGGTAGATCTGCTTGCCGTCGAAGTACCAGGTGATCTTGTCCGCTTCCCAGTCGACGGCGTAGGTGTGGTAGCCGGTCGACATGTTGGCCACCGTCGTGCCCTGGGTCGCCATGGTGTGCGTCCCGGTCTGGTTGGTGTGCGCGGTCGTGTAGAGCTTGGTGGGGTCCTGGCCGAGCACTTCCATGATGTCGAGCTCGGGCGGCCAGGAGCCGTCCTCCGGCATCAGCCAGAACGCCGGCCACAGGCCCTGTCCCGCCGGCAGATCGGCCTTCATTTCGAAGTAGCCGTACTCCTGCGAGAAGCTGTGCCAGGTGTTGATCATGCCTGACGTGTATTGGTAATTGCCGACGACGGCCTTGGTGGCCGCGTCCATCGGCTTGGCCGTGATCGTCAGGATGCCGTTGCTCGTCGACCACGGGTTGATCGCGTCGGTCGGCGCGTAATTCGCATTGATATACCACTGCTGCTCGGAGTTTCCGCTCAGCGTACTGCCTTTGCTGGTGGTGTAACCCCCCCACTGGTCGTTGTACCAGAAGTTGGTCGACCACGTTCCCGTGTTGGTCGCACCGTTCCAGATGCTCAGGCTGTTGAAGTCGTCATTGAAAGTAAGCTTGGCCGTCATAGCGGATACGCCCCTCTGCCGGTCGACACGCCGCACGGCCCGACCGCCGTGCACGGCAGGAGCTTTAAGGGGCTTGGGAGGTAGATGCGGCCGACAGGGTGTCGCAGGTCTGCTCTGCGAAAGTCTATCGTCGATTAGACCATGACCAACGCGCGGCCGATTACAGTCAAGAATGGGTTAAATTGCAGAATGACTTGTAATAAATCCAGGTCGTTGCCGCTGGCGGCGCGGCACAGCTATGTCGACATTGTGGCGGTGGAATCCGCGGGTGCGGTGGATGGTCGCAACGTGCAGCTTGCTCGGGGTCAGTCCGGCCTGGGCCAGCCATAGGCGACCTCGACCAGCCCGCCGGGGTCGCGCGCGACCTCGCGCTTGCCGAGCATCTTGCCGCCGAGCTGTTCGTAGAGCGAGCGGGCGGGGATGTTTTCGCGCGGGACCCACAGGGTGTAACCCGTCAGGCCGCGGTCGGTCAGGTCGGCCATCATCGCCGTCATCAGTCGCGTGCCGAGCCCGCGGCGCTGGTCCTTCTTCAGCACGTAGACGGCGGTGAACTCGCCGGGATAGCCGGAATTGGCGAAGCCGGGATCGCGCTGCGCGCCGCACGAGGCGAAGGCCGCAAAGCCGCCGTCGGGCCGCTCGGCGACATAGGTGGTGGCGAGCTTGCCCGCTTCGCCCTCCAGCATGCGCGCCCAGGCCTCGGTTCGCGCCTCGGTGGTCAGCGCGTTCAGCATCTGCTCCCAGAGCAGGCCGACGTAGGTTTCGCGCCACGTGGTCTCGTGCACCTCGGCGAGCGCCGCGGCGTCCGACGTCGATGCGCGCCTGATGACGTAGTCCCTTTGCTCCACCGCCATCGTTCCAGTCTGAGCCTGCGTAATGGTGAGAGTAGCACATCGATCCGCGTTCTGCGTCCAGACCCCTTGGCGGCCGGGCGCTGCAGCCGATGCGCCTCCTATAAGGCGCGTGTAATTGCCCGCGTCGGAATACCGATGTTTTCTGCGGCGGCTCGTTCGTGGGGGGCGATAATGAAGGCGCTAGGGATGGCTCTGGTCGTAAGCAGCGGCGCCCTAGTGTCCTTCGGCCTGATCCGGCTGGCTCAGCACCTCTGATCGGAGCGCAATGAGCGCCCGTTCACCGAACTCCTTCACTCAAGCTGCACCTTGACGCCGCACTCTGGACGCCCCTGTCCAGGAGATGCGCCATGAGCCGGAATCTGTGGCTGTGCGCGGCGGCCGTACTGGCGCTCGCCGCCTGCGATCGGCAGAAGGGCGAGGCCGGTAATACAGTGAAGGTCGCGGCGGCCGCGCCGCCTGCCGCTGTCCCGCGACCGCCGACTCTCGCTGCCCCGACTGAAGCCGTGGCGGCTTCCGGCGCCGCCCGCGTTTCGGCCACCCCCGCGAAGGCTCAGCCGACCCGTCTCCGCAAGGCCTACCCCGCAGCGGCCAAGCCGCAACGCAGCCTCTCCGTAGCCGCGCGCCGCGGCGAGCGCTTCGCGCCCACATGGCGAAGCGAGGGCGTGATCGCTGAGGGCGCGCTCGCGCCGTCCGTAGCCGGCTACAGCGCCGAGTATCAGGCCTGCGTGGCGCGGGCGAACGGCTTCACGGTCGCTCGGGCGGACTGCCACAGTGCAGAGCTCGCGCGGCAAGGCGCCCGCCTGGACCAGATCTACGCCGCAGTGGGCCATCGCGCGCGCCTGGACGTGACGCAAAAGGATTGGGCCGAGCGCCGTGACGCCGGTTGCCGAGAGAAGGCCGCGCAGGGCGGGGCCGATCTTCTGGCGGAAGGCTCGTGCCGGCTCGACATGACCATCGACCGCGCCAATGGCTTGGTGCGCGAGGCGGGCTGACAAAACAGCCGCTCATCCCCGCGAAAGCCGGGATGAGCCGCTATTGAGGTCAGACCGCCTGGTCGTAGTAGAGGTTCTGGATCAGCTTCTCTTCCAGCGCCCCGGTGCTGGTGCAGGCGACCCATTGCGGGGCCTGTAGCGGCGTGGCCGAGCGCAGCACGCTGAAGCGGCCGTTCACAGTGACCGTGGTCCGCCCGTCGCGCTCGTCGCGGACGAGGTAGCTGACCTCGGCGCGCTGGCTGAGCGTGCGGCCGAGCACGCCGGCCGAGCCGCACCAGGCCCAATTCGAGATGGTCTCTTCGAAAATGTAGGTCTGGTTGGACGGCAGCTGCTGCCAGTCGGCGTCGACCACGCCGCTAGCGGTGTCGGCGCGGCGAACGAACATGGCCTCGCGCGCCGACTCGGTGAGGATGCGCCGCCAGATCGAGGCGCGGCTGTCGGAATAGGTCCGCGTGTAGGTCTTGGCCGATGGCTGGACCGGCATCGTCGAGCAGCCGCTCAAGGCGACCGCGGCGGCGATCAGCGAAAGGACGGGCGCTTTCATCATGTGAAACTCTCTCGTTCGCGCGACAGCACGAGGACGAGAAGATGATTACGCAGAACCGCAAACGCAGGCTTTCGGAGCGCGGTTAAGCAGCCTTCACCGCGCCTCTCTCGCTACTGCATGAACCAGCCGTGGCTGACGACGATCGACTGGCCGGTCAGAGCGTTCGATGGGAAGGACGCCAGGAACACCGCGGTCTTCGCCACATCGTCAACAGTGGTGAACTCGCCGTCCACGGTCTCCTTCAGCATCACGGTCTTGACCACCGCCTCCTCGCTGATGCCGAGCTCCTTGGCCTGCTCGGGGATCTGCTTCTCCACCAGCGGGGTCATCACGAAGCCCGGGCAGATGACGTTGGAGCGCACCCCGTGCTTGGCGCCTTCCTTGGCGACCACCTTGTTGAGGCCGATCAGGCCATGCTTGGCGGTGACGTAGGGCGCCTTCAGGAGCGAAGCCTCCTTGGAGTGCACCGACCCCATATAGATCACCGTGCCGCCGCGGCCCTGGGCGTACATGTGGCGCAGGCAGGCCCGGGTGGTGAGGAAGCCGCCGTCCAGGTGGATCGCCAGCATCTTCTTCCAGTCGGCGAAGGCGAACTCCTCGAGCGGATTGACGATCTGCACGCCGGCATTCGAGACGAGGATGTCGACGCCGCCGAGCTTGGAGGCGACCATGTCCACGCCCGCGTCCACCTGGGCCTCGACGGTGACGTCCATGGCCAGGCCGATGGCCCGCTCGCCGGAAGGATCGAACTCCGCCGCCGTGGCGCGGGCGGCGTCGATGTTGATGTCGGCGATCGCCACCTTCGCGCCCTCGGCGTGAAACTGGCGGGCGATCTCCTTGCCGATGCCGCTCGCGGCGCCGGTGACGATCGCGACCTTGTCCTGCAGCAGGCTCATGCGGGATCCTTTTCGGTTCTCAAGGGGCTCTGGCGGCGCGTTAGACTGATGAAGTCGTAGACGTGCACCGCCTGGGGTTCGGAGGGGCGGGTCAGCACTTCCGGGTGCGCGAGCGTGATCTCGGCGTCGCGCCGGCCGGCCGCCCAGTGGTCCTGCATGCTGAGGCGCGAGAACTCGAAGTCCTTCGACTGGCCCTCGTAGGACGGCGAGCGGTAGATCAACTGCACGATGTTGTAGACCGCCGGGTCGCAGGCGCGCTCCAGCAGCCGAGCCTGCGGCGTCTGCGCCAGCTCCGGCGGCATCATCGCCCGCAACTCGTTGTAGACGCCGCGTAGCCGCTGCAGCTTGCGGAAGTCGTCAGTGGCCGCGCGGGTCCGGCTGGAGAACTGGATCTCCTTGGCGCGCACCGCCACTTCCATAAGGTCGCGCGGCGCCTCGCCGGTGGCGCTCCACAGGTCGACCTGGAAGATCAGGCTGTCGAGCTCGGAGCGGGCGGACAGCACCCAGTCGAGCGGGGTGTTGGAGACCAGCCCGCCGTCCCAGTAGAGCGCCCCGTCGATCTCCACCGCGGGGAAGGCGGGGGGAAGAGCGCCGCTCGCCATCACGTGCTCGGGGCCGATGCGGTGGGTCTCGTTGTCGAAGTAAGTGAAGTTGCCGGTGCGCACGTTCACCGCGCCGACGCTGAAGCGCATGGTGCGCGCATTGATGCGGTCGAAGTCGACCAGCCGTTCCAGCGTCGCCTTGAGCGGGGCGGTGTCGTACCAGCTGGTCGCCGCGGCCGAGCCCCAGGGCTGCAGGAAGGGCGGTAGCAGGCGAGGAACGAAGAAGTCGGCCACGCCCTCTGAAAGGATCCGACCGGCGGAGAGCTGGTTCAGCCAGGTGCGGGACGGGCCTTCGCCGAGCAGGCCGTTCCAGAACGCCGCCCAGACGCCTTCGCCAGCGCTGACCAGCTCCCAGAACTCGCGCAGCCGGTCGATGCGATGCTCCGGCGCGTTGCCGGCGATCAGCGCGCTGTTGATCGCCCCGATCGATATTCCGGCTATCCAGCCGGGCTCGACGCCCCTGGCCAGCAGCGCCTCGTAGACGCCGGCCTGATAGGCGCCCAGCGCGCCTCCGCCCTGCAGCAGCAGCACGACGCTCTCGAACGGGGTGCCGTTCGCTCGGGGAACCGCAGCGGGCGCGGCGACGCCGCCGGTCTTGCCCGCCACGAAATCGTTCGCCACCGGAATCCTCCGCGGCCGCTACACTCAATTCCGGCGCAGACTTAGCCCGCGGTTGTTCCGGCATTATGACTGGAGCGACACGCGGTGAGGCGGAAACGCGGCGATGCCTGCGCCGTGGGCAGGGCGAGGTGGCAGCGGTGCAGCCGACGGCTGAGGCGCATCTCGGGTGAGGAGCGCCCGAAGGCGGCCGCTTGCGACTCCCAAGAGGCCTAGGAGATCCGCATCATGGCCGCTGGCGCCTGCGGAGCAGCGCCCACGTCGCCGCCGCGGATTGCGCCCGTGCTTCGCTGCTCCGAAGCGGCTTAACCTTCGATCGCAGGACGGTGGGCGTCCCTAGGGTGGCGGTGTAGCTGCCAGCCGGTGTGACGTTCCGCCGTCGCAGACCAACGCGCTCATGCGTCGTGTCCGGCCGCGTCGGGGTGGATCGGTGCGGGTCCAAGGAGCCAGCCGAAGAAGGCGACGCCGAGTGCGGCGCCGACCAACTGGCCGGCGATGAAGCCTGGAACGGAACCCGGCGCGATCCCGGCGAAGGTGTCCGACAGCGCCCGCGCCACCGTCACCGCAGGGTTGGCGAACGAGGTGGAGGCGGTGAACCAATATGCGGCGGTGATGTAGAGCCCAACGGCGGCGGGCGTGAACTGCGGCCGAAAGCGGATCGTCGCTAGGATCGTACCGATGAGCCCAAACGTCGCCACCGCTTCGGCGAACACCAGTGGCGGCCCGTCGCGCAGCTTCGCAGAGACCTGCAACACCGGCTCGGCGAACATTACATGCGCCGTCCAGACCCCCGCCACGGCGCCGATGAACTGGACGCCGATGTAGGCGGCGGCTGTCCCGCCGGTGATCTCCCGCCGGGCTAAGAACGCAAGCGTCACCGCCGGATTGAACTGCGCCCCGGAGATCGGGCCGAACATGGCGATCAGCACGACCAAGGCCGCGCCCGTCGCCACCGTGTTCCCCAGCAAGGCCAAGGCGTCGTTACCGCCCGCGAGGCGTTGGCCCATGATGCCGGACCCGATCACCACGGCGAGTAGCAGGGCGGTCCCCGCCGCCTCGCTGGCGAGCCGTCGTCCAAAGCTGAATTGCGTCATTGCGCGGTGGGCTCGGCGGCGCCCGCGCCCTGATTAATCTCATCCATGCGGCGTTTTAGGGCCATGCGATCAAGGCTGGCGTGCGGGAGCTGCACGAACAGGTCGATCCGGTTCTTGAGCATCCGGTACGTCTCGGCGAAGGCGAGGCCGATCTCCGCATCGGAGCCCTCGACGGCCGCCGGATCAGGCAGCCCCCAATGCGCTGAGATCGGTTGACCGGGCCAGATCGGGCAGACCTCGCCCGCCGCGTTGTCGCAAACCGTGATGACGAAATGCAGCTCCGGCGCGCCGGGCGCTGCGAACTCGTCCCACGCCTTCGAACGCAGCCCTGCCGTGGGAAATCCTAGCTTCTCCAGTAGCACCAGCGCGTGCGGGTTGACCTCGCCACGCGGCATCGATCCGGCGGAGTAGGCTTTGAACCGGCCGCCGGGCAGGTTGTTCATGATCGCCTCCGCGAGGATCGAGCGGGCCGAATTCCCGGTGCAGAGGAAGAGCACGTTGAAGGGGCTCACGACGCCTTCTCCTTCGAGTTGTCTGGGGGACAGCAGGACGCGGCTTGCAGCAGCGGCGCGCAGACCTCGGGCCGCCCTTGGCAGCAGTCCTCCACCAGGAAGGCCAGGAGTCCGGTGATCGATTGGAAGTCCGCCGTATAGATCACCGAGCGGCTTTCCCGCCGGGATCGGATCAGGCCCGCCCGCGTGAGAATGGCGAGCTGCGTGGACATTGTGTTCGCCGGGGTTTCGAGCGAGCGGGCGATCTCTCCGGCAGGCACGCCCTCGGGTCCCGCCTGAACTAGCAGACGAAACACCGCGAGCCGTCCGGCGTGAGCTAGAGCGGCGAGGCTCTCGATTGCATTCTGTGATTCCATAATTCCACGTTTATGGAAGCATGTGATCGAGTCAATCGTCGGTGCGGCGGGGACCAAGCCTGAACCTGATCTCACGAATCTCCGGGCGGGGGAGGGCGTCTCGCAATTGGACACCTTTGCCGAGCCGGTGTTGCAGCCAGCAAAACGGCCCAGAAACCCAACGTTCCTGGGGCCGTTTCTGGGGCTCAATCTGGAACTGAAACGCTAAGTCATTGAAAAGAATGGTGGACGCGCCTGGGATTGAACCAGGGACCCCCTCGGTGTGAACGAGGTGCTCTCCCGCTGAGCTACGCGTCCGCTCGCAGGCTCTTAGCGCCCGTCGCGAGGGAGGCGCATATAGCCTGGAGGCTCAGCCGCTGCAAGCAGCGAGAAGCCGGGCGCAGCCGTCGACCAGTTCGTCGAAGTGATCGATCAGCAGGTCCGGCTGCAGGTCGCGGGCCGGGACCTCGGTATAGCCGAAGCTGACCAGCACCAGCGGCGCGCCGGCGGCGCGCGCAGCGCCGGCGTCGGTGCCGGCGTCGCCGACCAGGATCGCCCGCTCCATCACTCCGCCGGCGGCGGCGACGGCGGTGGTCAGGTGACGCGGGTCGGGCTTGGGGGCCGGCGCGGCGTCGGCCCCGATCACCGCGTCGAAGCGCCGGCTGAGGTCCAGCGCGTCCAGGAGGGCGACCGAGAGGTCGGTGCGCTTGTTGGTGCAGACCGCGAGCCGCGCGCCCTGCGCCTTCAGCTCGTCCAGCGCCGCGACGACGCCGGGGAAGGGTTGGCTCTCGTCGGCGATGTGCGCGAGGTAGTGGGCGATGAAGCGGTCGAACAGCTCCGGCGCGCGGGCCTTTTCCAGCGGCGCGCCGGCCGCCTGAAAGCCGCGCTCGATCAGCCACTTGGCGCCGCGGCCGATGAAGGGCCGCGCCTCGGTCAGCGCCAGCGGCGGCAGGCCCTCCTCCTTCAGGAGCATATTCAGCGTGCCGACCAGGTCGGGGGCGGTGTCGACCAGGGTGCCGTCGAGGTCGAAGGCGATGGTCGCGCCGTCGAGGAGGTCAAGTGATTGCGCCATTATCCGGCGCTACCGGGGCTCGCGCGCGGGCGCAAGCGCTTCTCGCTTAGCGAGCGAAGGCTTGGTAAGGCTCGGCGCGGTCGCCCGCCTGACTCGCCCCCATCCATAATTCGGAGGCTCTTAAGCCCATGACCGCACGCGCCGCCGTCATTCTCGCCGCCGGACAGGGAACGCGGATGAAGTCCGCCACGCCCAAGGTGCTGCACAAGGTCGGCGGGCGCACGCTGCTCGACCGGGTGATCGACACCGTCGAGCAGGTCGGCTGCGAGCGCGTGGTGGTGGTGGTCGGCACGCACAGCCCGGCGGTGCGCGAACTGGTCGAGAAGCGCCTGGGAGCGGGCGCTGTGGCGGTGCAGGACCCGCCGCTCGGCACCGGGCACGCGGTGATGTCCGCGGCGGCGGCTCTGGAGGGCTTCGAGGGCGACGTGCTGGTCACCAACGCCGACTGCCCGCTGTTGCAGCGGGCCGACCTGGAGCCGCTGTTCGCGATGCGGGCTGACGGCGTCGACCTTGCGCTGCTTGGGTTCGAGCCGGCGGATGCGCTGCTCTACGGGCGGTTGATACGCGGCGGGCGCGGCGAGGTGCTGAAGATCGCCGAGCCGAAGGACGCGAGCCTTGAGGAGCTGGCGGCAAAGAGCTGCTACGCCGGCATGCTGGCGGCGGAGAAGGGCGCGCTGATGGGCTGGCTTGGCCGCACCAGCAACGACAACGCCAAGGGCGAATACTATCTCACCGAAATCGTCTCGCTGGCGGTCGGCGACGGCCGGGCGGTGCGCGCGCACATCGCGCCCGAGACCGCGGTGATGGGCTGCGATACGCCGATGCAGCTGGCGGCGGCGGAAGGCGTCTGGCAGCAGCGCGCCCGCGCCCAGGCGCTGGCCGACGGCGTGGCGCTGCAGGCGCCTGACACGGTGCACTTCGCCTTCGATACGAAGCTGGACGCCGGCGTGACGGTCGAGCCGTTCGTGGTGTTCGCGCCGGGCGTAAAGGTGGAGAGCGGCGCGGTGATCCGCGCCTTCAGCCACCTTGAAGGCGCGGTCGTGCGTGCGGGCGCGATCGTCGGCCCCTATGCGCGGCTGCGGCCCGGCGCGGAGATCGGCGAGGAGGCGCACATCGGCAACTTCGTCGAGGTGAAGAAGGTGACCCTGGGCAAGGGCGCCAAGGCCAATCACCTCAGCTACCTGGGCGACGGCACGGTGGGAGCGGGGGCGAACATCGGCGCCGGCACCATCTTCTGCAACTACGACGGCTTCGACAAATACGAGACCCACGTGGGCGAGGGGGCCTTCATCGGCTCCGACAGCGCGCTGGTGGCGCCCGTGCGGATCGGCGCCGGAGCCTTCACTGGCTCGGGCTCGGTGATCACCCGCGACGTGCCGGACGACGCGCTCTCGCTGGCGCGGGGCCTGCAGGTGGACAAGGCCGGCTGGGCCGCGACCTTTCGCGAACGCAAGCGGTCCGAAAAGGCCAAGCGAGGCAAATGATGAGCGACGCTGACAGCCAGAAGCGCGCCGCGGGCGAAGCCGCCGCGGCGCTCGTCGAGAGCGGCATGGTGGTGGGGCTGGGCACCGGCTCGACCGCCGCGTGGTTCGTGAAGGCGCTGGGCGCGCGGGAGCTCGACGTCACCTGCGTCTGCACCTCCGAGGCTACCGCGGACCTCGCCCGCAGCCTAAGCATGAAGCTCGCCGAGCTCGGCGAGACCAAGACCATCGACCTGACGGTGGACGGCGCCGACGAGATCGGGCCCGGCCTTTCGCTGATCAAGGGCGGCGGCGCGGCGCTGCTGCGCGAGAAGCTGGTCTGGGAGGCATCCACCCGCTGCGTGGTGATCGCCGACGCCGCGAAGCGGGTGCCGGTGCTAGGCAAGTTCCCGCTGCCGATCGAGGTGGTGGCGTTCGGGCACAAGACCACGGCGCTTCGCCTGAGCGACGCGCTGGCGGAATGCGATATCGGCATAGGCCCCAGGTTGCGCATGAAGGACGGGGCGCCGGTGCGAACCGACGGCGGCAACCTCATCTATGACGCAGCCTGCGGGCGGATCGCGGAGCCGGCGCTCTTGGCCAGCACGCTGAAGAGCGTGACCGGCGTGGTCGACCACGGCCTGTTCCTCGACCTGGCCGACCAGGCGCTGATCGGCGCGCCAGACGGCGTGCTCACCCTCGAGCCGTAAGGAGCCACGCTTGGCCAAGTACGACTACGACCTCTTCGTCATCGGCGCGGGCTCCGGCGGCGTGCGCGCGGCCAGGCTGGCGGCGATGTCCGGGGCCAGGGTGGTGACGGCGGAGGAGCACCGTGTCGGCGGCACCTGCGTGATCCGCGGCTGCGTGCCGAAGAAGTTCATGGTCTACGCCTCGGAGTTCGCCCACGGCTTCAAGATGGCGCAGGGCTACGGCTGGACGGTGGGCGAGACCAGCTTCGACTGGCCGGGCTTCATCGCGGAGAAGGACAAGGAGATCGCGCGGCTCTCCGGCATCTATGTGCGCAACCTGCAGAACGCCGGCGCCGAGCTGGTGCACGGCAAGGCGCGGCTGACCGACGCCCACACCGTGGTGGTCGAGGGCCATGGGACAGTGACCGCCGACAAGATCCTGGTCTCAGTCGGCGCGCGTCCCTGGATGCCGGCCAACCTGCCGGGCGTCGAGCACGCGATCAGCTCCAACGAGGCCTTCCATCTGCCGGAGCTGCCGAAGCGGATCGTCATCGCCGGCGGCGGCTACATCGCCCTGGAATTCGCCGGCATCTTCAACGGCCTGGGGGTCGAGACGACGCTGGTGCATCGGGGGCCCAACGTGCTGCGCGGCTTCGACGACGACGTACGCGCACACATCGCCGAGGAGATGGAGCGGCGCGGCATCAAGGTGATCCTGGGCGCGCAGCACACCGCGATCGAGAAGACCGCGTCGGGCCTCGTCAGCCAGTTCAGCGATGGCCATCACTGCGAGAGCGACGTGGTGCTGATGGCGTTGGGCAGGGTCCCCTATACCGACGAGCTGGGCCTGCAGACGGCGGGCGTGAGGCTCGCCGAGACCGGCGCGGTGATCGTCGACGACTATTCGAAGACCAACGTCGACAACATCTGGGCGGTGGGCGACGTCACCAATCGTATCAACCTGACGCCGGTCGCGATCCGTGAGGGCCACGCCTTCGCCGACACCGTGTTCTACGACCGGCCGACCCGCTTCGACCACGAGATGGTGGCCTCGGCTGTCTTCTCGCAACCGCCGATCGGCTCGGTGGGATTGTCGGAGGCCGATGCGCGCCATACGCTCGGCAAGGTCGACATCTATCTCGCTCGCTTTCGGCCTATGAAGTACGCGCTGACCGGCCATGGCGAGCGCTGCCTGGTGAAGCTGGTGGTCGAGCAGGCGACCCAGAAGGTGGTCGGCTGCCACGTCGTCGGCCCTGACGCGCCGGAGATCATCCAGCTCGCCGCCGTCGCCATGAAGATGGGCGTGACCAAACAGCAGTGGGACTCCACTTGCGCGGTGCACCCGACGCTGGCCGAGGAGCTGGTCACGTTGCGCGAGAAGTACGTGCCGCAGGGCCTCGGCCAGGCCGCTTGAGCGCGGCTGTAAGGTCGAAGTCGACCTGAGCCCCTATATCGGAGTAGAAGGCCCGCTCGCCCGCGCCAGATCCGGCGCGGCAACACCTGTTTCGAGACGACGATGGAACACTGGACGCCCGCCTCCTGGAGATCGAAGCCCGGCAAGCATATGCCGACCGATTATCCCGACCTCGCCGAAGTGACGAAGGTAGAGCAGCTGCTGCGTGGGATGCCGCCGCTGGTGTTTGCGGGCGAAGCGCGCCGGCTGAAGTCGCTGCTGGGCGACGTGGCCGACGGCCGCGCCTTCCTGCTGCAGGGCGGCGACTGCGCCGAGAGCTTCAAGGAATTCCACGCCGACAACATCCGCGACACCTTCCGCCTGATCCTGCAGATGGCGGTGGTGCTGACGTTCGCCGGCGGCAAGCCGGTGGTGAAGCTCGGCCGCATGGCCGGCCAGTTCGCCAAGCCGCGCTCGGCGCCCACTGAGACCAAAGGCGCCGTGACCCTGCCGTCCTACCGCGGCGACATCATCAACGGCATGGAGTTCGACCCGGCCGTGCGCCAGCCGGACCCCAACCGCCTGCTGCAAGCCTATGCCCAGTCGGCGGCGACGCTGAATCTGCTGCGCGCCTTCGCGACCGGCGGCTACGCCGATCTGCACAACATCCATCGCTGGACGCTGGGCTTCGTGGCGGGCTCGCCGCAGGCGGCGCGCTACGAGGAGCTGTCGAAGCGGATCAGCGAAAGCCTGGCTTTCATGGAGGCGATCGGTGTCACGCCCGAGAGCCATCCGAGCCTGCACCAGGTGGAGTTCTTCACCAGCCACGAGGGCCTGCTGCTGGGCGTCGAAGAGGCGATGACCCGCGTCGATTCCACCTCCGGTGAATGGTACGACACCTCCGCCCACCTGCTGTGGATCGGCGAGCGCACCCGCGAGCTGGACGGCGCGCACATGGAATTCTTCCGCGGCATCCGCAATCCGGTCGGGGTGAAGTGCGGCCCGACCATGGAAGGCGACGACATCCTGCGGATGATGGACGTGCTCAATCCTAAGGACGAGCCCGGCCGCCTGACGCTCTATGGCCGCTTCGGCGCGGACAAGATCGCCGAGCGTCTGCCGCGGCTGCTGCGGGCGACCAAGGCCGACGGCCGCCGGGTGGTCTGGGCGATCGATCCCATGCACGGCAACACCCTGACCGCCGCCAATGGCTACAAGACCCGGCCGTTCGACCGGATCCTGGCCGAGGTGAAGAGCTTCGTGGAGATCTGCGAGGCCGAGGGCGTACATCCGGGCGGCGTGCACCTGGAGATGACCGGGCAGAACGTCACCGAATGCCTGGGCGGCGCGCGGGCGCTGACGGAAGGCGACCTGGCCGACCGTTACCACACCCACTGCGACCCGCGGCTGAACGGCGAGCAGGCGCTGGAGCTGGCGTTCCTGGTGGCCGAGAAGCTGAAGGAAGAAGGCGCTACTCCGACACGGCGGGCCGTGGCGGGTTAATCGAGCGACTCTCCCCGTCTTGCGGGGAGGGGGCTAAATTCTCACCGCGGCCTTGCGGCCGAGCTTCTCGGCGCCCACCTCGGGCGCTTCTTTGACAATCCGGCAGCACGCCCATGGACCGTCTCGCGGCCCAAACGGCTTCCGTCGCCGGAAGCCGTCCTGATCCCGTCCGCAACGAACTCGGCCAGCTGTTGAAGCTGGCCGGGCCAGTGGTGCTGGCCCGGCTCGGCATCATGACCATGGGGCTGACCGACGCCATCATCGTCGGGCGTTATTCGGCGACCGAGCTGGGCTACCATGCGCTGGGCTGGGCTCCGACCAACGTGATCATCACCATGGTGGTGGGCCTGCTGGCCGGCGTGCAGGTGATGACCGCGCGCGCGGTGGGCGAGGGGCGGCGCGGAGACGCCGGCGCGGTGCTGCGGCGCGGGATCGCCTACAGCCTCTGGATCGGGCTCGCCTCGACGGTCTTCCTGCTCATCGTCGGCCCGCCGTTCCTGCGCTCGATCGGGCTCTCCCAGGACCTCGCCGAGGGCGCGACGGGGCCGCTGCTGGTCTTCTCGCTGTCGCTGTTGCCCTATGCGGTCAGCGTCGCCGCCAGTTTCTGGCTGGAAGGCCTCTCCCGGCCCGGGCCGGGAGTCTGGGCCATGTGGATCGCCAATCTCGTCAACCTCGGCCTCAACCTGCTGCTGGTGCCGGGGACCTTCGGCCTGCCCGCGATGGGCGCGGTCGGCGGCGGGTGGGCGACGCTGGGCGCGCGCGTTGCACTGTGCGTTTTCATGCTGGCCTACATCGCCCGCATGGCCGAGGCGACGGAGCTGGGCGTGTTCCGCCGCCCGATCCGCGACCGCGCGGCCGAGGCCGAGCAACGCCGGATCGGTTTCGGCGCAGGGCTGTCGAACGTCTTCGAGGTCGCGGCCTTCAACAGCCTCAACATCATCGCCGGCTGGATCGGCGCGCTGGCGGTGGCCGGCTGGGCGATCGTGCTCAACGTCACGGCGGTGATCTTCATGGTTCCGCTCGGCCTGGCGACCGCGGCGGCGGTGCGCGTGGGTTCGGCCTACGGCGCCGGCGATCCGGCGGGCGAGCGGCGCGCCACGGCCGTCGCGTTGGGCGTCACCGCGGTCTACGGCGTGCTGGTCGGGCTGGTGGTTCTGCCGCTCGCCGGGCCGATCGTCGGCGTCTACACGCATGACGCAGAGACTCTGGCGATGACGGTGGCTGGGCTCGCCCTGGCCTGCCTGATGTTCCTGCCCGACGCCCTGCAGGTGGTGGCGGCCCAGTCGCTGCGGGCGCGCGGCGACGTCTGGGCCCCGACGGTGACGCACCTGGCCAGTTACGTGCTGCTGATGGCGCCGCTCGCCTGGTGGCTGGCGATCCCGTTGGGGCTCGGCCTGCCGGGCATGATCTGGGCGATCATCATCGCCAGCCTGGTCTCCTGCGGCCTGCTGCTCGCCCGCACCTGGATGCTGAACCGCCGCGGGCGGTAGCCAATCGCTCCCGCCGCGGAATATCCTGCGTGGGGGAGGAAGTGTAAGGCGATGGAGTTTCGGGGAAGCCTGGCCGCGCGCGTGCTCGCGACGGCCGGCCTGATGCTGGCCGTCGTCATGCAGGCCCTCGATTCGACGATCGCCAACGTCGCCTTGCCGCACATGCAGGGGAGCCTGTCAGCGAGCCCAGAGCAGGTCACCTGGGTGTTGACCTCCTACATCCTGGCCTCGGCGGTGATGACGCCGCTCACCGGCTGGCTGGCGCTGAAGGTCGGGCGCAAGCCGCTGTTCCTGGTCTCGATCAGCACCTTCGTCGGCGCTTCCATCCTCTGCGGCATGGCGACCAGCTTGCCGGAGATGGTGCTGTTCCGGCTGCTGCAAGGCTTCGCCGGCGCCGGCATGATGCCGCTGTCGCAAGCCGCCATCTACGAGCTGTGGCCGGCGGCGGTGATCCCACGCGTGATGTCGGTGTGGAGCGCGGCGATCATGGTAGGTCCGATCCTCGGCCCCACCGTCGGCGGCTTCATCACTGAGCATTTCAGCTGGCGCTGGGTGTTCTACATCAACGTGCCGGTCGGCGGAGTGGCGCTGGCGCTGGTCTATCTGGCTCTGCCGGACAACCAGGCGGGCAAGGCGCGACCGTTCGACTTCCTCGGGTTTGCAGCCCTGGTGCTGTTCTCCGCGTGCCTGCAATTGATGCTCGACCGGGGGCCCAGCCAGGACTGGTTCGACTCGCGCGAGATCTGCATCGAGGCGGTCTTGGCCCTTTGTGGGCTCTATCTGTTCGGCGCGCAGACGCTGACGGCGAAGCACCCGTTCTTTCCGCGCGAGGTGCTCCGCGACCGAAATTTCATGGCCTGCACGACCATCATTTTCTGCATGATGCTGCTGCTGTATTCGACCAACGCGATGCTGCCGTCGTTCATGCAGAACCTGCTCGGCTACTCCGCCGAACAGAGCGGGCAGGTGAGCATGTTCCGCGGGCTCGGCGCGATGTTCGCCTTCACGCTCGCTCCCACCCTGGCTCGGGTCCTCGGGCCGCGGCCGACGGTCTGCCTGGGCCTGGCGTTCACCTGCCTCGGCCTCTGGCAGATGGCGCACTTCGAGCTGTCGATGACCGCGACCAACATCAAGATCTCGGGCGCCCTGCAGGGTCTCGGTCTGGCGCTGATGTCCAATCCGCTCGCTGTCTTGAGCTATGTGACGATCAACCCGGCGCTGCGCACGGAGGCGGCCGTGTTCAGCAACGTGGTGCGCTCGCTGGGCGCAAGCGTGGGCATCGCTTCGCTGCAGGCGGCGCTGCTGGTGCAAAGCGCGACGGCGCACGACCGCCTGGCAGCGCAGATTACGCCGTCCGATCCGGTGATCCGGTGGAGCGCGCCCGGCGTCTTCAACGCTGGCGGGTTGGAGCAACTGAACGCCGAGGTGACGCGGCAGGGCTCGATGATCGCCTACGACACCGTATTCGCCTGGATGTGCGTGGGCAGTGTGGTGCTGGTTCCGCTGCTGATCATCCTCAGACCCGCGCGCCGGTCGCCGGCGACCACGGTCGAGGCTGTGGACGTGCCCGAGGGGTAGAGCGCGTTAGGCGCCCGCGCCGAGGATCCAGCCTTCCTCGCGCTCGGCGTCGAGCACCACGTCGGGCGCCGTGCCACCAGGCGGAGCGAAAAGGGCGCCCAGCTTGCCGGCCTCGTCCAGGCGCGCGAAATGCTCGGCCGCGCCGCGCACCTGCGCCAGGTCCTTCACCTCGCCGGGACCGGCCTGGACCTTGAGCAGCGAGGGGTAGACCTCCGCGACCACCACCTCGACGTCCTCCAGATCGCTCTCGCTCAGCGCCTTGAAGCCGGTCTCGAAGGGCCAGACGCGAACCGCCTCGCCGCGGGCGAGCTTCAGCCGCTTCACCGCGGGGATGCCCAGGATCGACTGCCCGCCGACGGAGCCGTTGTAATACAGCTTCCAGATCGAGGCCGCGCCCTTGGCCGCCAGGTCGGCGTGGCGGAATTCCGGCAGGTCGTCCGGCCCGTGCGCCCTCACGCGTTTCGGCTGCAGCGTCGTCAGCGCGTCCTTGGGCGGGCAGCCCCAGAACGGGAATGGGCCGCCGGTCAGCCGGCGATTGATCTCGGCGCCGACCCCAAAGCGGTTGTTGGTGTTGTCGGCCTTGTCCTTGGCCATCTTGTCGATCTGGTCCCAGACCGCGCGCCATGCGGGCTCGTTGGTCAGCTTCAGCGCCGTGGCGAATCCGCGCGGGAAACCCAGGGAGAAGTCGAAGCCCAGCATGGCGCGCTCGCCGCGCTTGCGCAGGTCGTCGAGGATGATGGCGATGCGCTTCTCGGCCTCGGCGCGGGTCGGCGGATTATAGCTCTCGAAGGCCATCCGAAAGCGGACATCGCGCTTCAGGACGCCGATCCAGACGGAGTCGGTCCCCGTGGTCGGCTTCGAGGCTGCGCTCCAGTCTACGATGATGAAGGCGCTGAACAGGCGCGGCACGACAGGCTCCCGACGGGCTAAAGGGTTGCGTTCTACCTCGCGGGCGCAAGCAGGGGAATTGCCTTCGGGTGGCGTAGGCCGCCTCGATTTGCTAGGCGCTGCCCCGCATCCGGAGAACGGCATGACTGAGTCTTTGCGCGGCGGCGTCATCGGCGCGGGCGTGTTCGGCGGCTACCACGCCGGCCAGTACGCCCGACAGGATGGGGTCGTGCTGTCGGCCGTTTACGATCCGCACCCCGAGCGCGCCGCCAAGGTGGCCCTGCCGCTGGGCGGGCGCGCCTTTGTCGATCTCAAGGCCTTTCTCGACGCCGTGGACGTGGTGACGGTGGCGTCGCCCGCCAGCGCCCATGCCGATGAGGCGGTCGCGGCGTTGGTGGCCGGCAAGCCCGTCTATGTCGAAAAGCCGATCGCGATCAGCCTGACGGAGGCCGAGCGCGTGCGGGCGCACGGCGAGCGAACCGGGTTGGTCGTGGCCTGCGGCCACCAAGAGCGGGTGGTGTTCCGCGCCATGGGCCTGCTCGACGTTCCCGAGCAGCCGCTGCGGCTGGAGGCGCTGCGCCACGGCACGCCGTCGGAGCGGAGCCAGGACGTCTCGGCCGTGCTCGACCTGATGGTGCACGATATCGACCTGGCGCTCAGCCTGACCACCGGGCGGTCGCGGCTGGCGGATTGCACTGCCAATGGCGGCTGGAACGGCGTGCGCGCCGACGTCGCCTTCGAGAGCGGCTTCGAGGCGACCTTCGACGTCTCGCGCGAGGCGGCGGCGCGCAAGCGCACCATGCGGGTCGTCTACCCCTCGGGCTTGGTCGAGATCGACTTCCTGGCCCGCACCTTCCGCAACACCACGCCGTTCGCCCTAAATCCGGACTTCGCAGACACGCCGGCGGGTCGAGACCCCCTGGGCGCCAGTGTGCAGAGCTTCCTGATGGCCGTGCGCGGCGATGCGCCTCGGCCCGTAGTTAACGCCGACGAGGCGATCCGCGCGCTTGAGCTTGGCCTCGCCGTCGAGACGGCGGCGAAGCTGAGCGCAGCGGCTTAAGTCCGCTTGCCGTTCGGCTTCGCCTTTGGCGGGTTGTCCAGCAACTTCAGGAGCTTGACGTCCCAGCCGTAGATGTCCGGGCGGAAAGCGATGCGGCCGTTCTGCGGGAAGGCGGTGAGGTAGACCAGCCGCACGGGGGTCTTCTGGTTCAACTCCACGCGGACGGTCTCGCCGGCGGCCAAGGTTTCGTCGATCCGCGCGTCGGACCAGCCGGGCTGGTTTGCAAGCAGAGCCCTGGCCAGCGGCACCGCCTGTGCAAGTCGCACACAGCCGTGGCTGACCGCCCGCTGGCTGCGAGCGAACGCCGCCTTGGACGGGGTGTCGTGCAGGTAGACGGCGTAGGGGTTGTCGAAGTCGAACTTCACCTGGCCGAGCGCCGCCTGCGGGCCAGGCTGTTGCACCAGGCGACCGTCCTTCATTGCAAAGCCCATCTCTTGAAGGTAGGCCTCGCCTTTCGGCAGGATCTCCTCCTCGGCGATGCCGTCCGGCACGTTCCACGGCGGGTTCAGCACGATGGCGCTGATCGCCGACTTCAGCATCGGCGTTTCGTCGCCGCCCGGCCGGCCGGAGGCGGAGAGCATGTGCATGACGAATTGGCCGTCGACGACATAGTCGGTCTCGGCTGCGGCGGTGTTGACGTCGATCCGCGTCGCTGGCTCGTCGCGGGGCAGCCAGCGCAGCCGCTCCATGCTGGCGCGGATCTGCGCCGCGCGGCTGTCGGCGGGCACGTTCAACTGAGCGACGGTGTCGGCGTCGAGCCGACCGCTGGTCGGCAGGCCGTGGGCCGCCTGGAAGCGCTGAAGGGCGGCGACGAGCCCCGCGTCGGCCGGCGTGTCGACGGGTCCGCGCCCGAGCTCGGCGTCCTCGAAGGCGAGCCGCTGACGTAGCGCGGCGACCTGCGGCCCCGCCGCGCCGGCCGTCAGCGCGACCGGCGCGACCCTGGGCCAGCCGCCGGCGGCGTGGATCTTGAGATAGGCGAGGTAAGCCTTCCGCAGCTGGGCGTAGGCCGGGAGCGGCGTGGGCTGGGCCTTCAGCCAAGCCTCGAGCTTGCCGGCCTCGAGCGCGGCGCCCAGCTCGGCTTCGGCGTCGTAGGCGGCGGGCTTCAGCCCCCAGTCGTCGGGGAAAGCGCTCTTTGGAATCGTCAGCCCGTGCTGGGCGCGGGCGTAGTCGACCAGCGCCGCCTTGAGCTGACGCTCGCCTTCCGCCCGCCGGCCGCTCTGCAGCAATCGCTCGATCTGTTCGGCGTGGAAGCGCTCCGCGGGAAGGCCGTGCTCGGGCGCCGCCTTGAGCGCGGCGAGCGCCAGGTCGTCGTTGCCGCCGCCGAGGCCGCCCGGCTGTTGGCAGGCCTGCAGGCCCAGCATGCCGATGAAAGCGGCCGTGGCGCCGGCGATGCGCGCGAGGCGAAACAAGGCGCGCGGCGCCGGCTGATGATCATAAGCGAAAACGGTCATGAGTGGCTCAACGCGCGAGCGCGGCTGTAGTGTCCGCTAAAGCTGCGGCGCCGTTGGCCGGCTTCGCGCGCTGTAGGATCAGATCTGCTTGACGGAGGTCCGAAGATGCATCGTCTGCCCGACGGCAAATGGGACAAGTCGCGCCTGCCTAGCCGCCACGTCACCGTGGGGCCGGAGCGCGCGCCGCACCGGTCGTACTACCACGCGATGGGCCTGGGCACGCGGGAGATCGGCCAGCCGTTCGTCGGCGTCGCCTCCTGCTGGAACCAGTCCGCGCCGTGCAACACCGCGCTGTTGCGGCAGGCCCACGCCGCCGCCGAAGGTGTGAAGTCCGCCGGCGCGACGCCACGAGAGTTCGTCACCATCACCGTGACCGACGGCATCGCCATGGGCCACGAGGGCATGCGCTCGTCGCTGGTGAGCCGGGAGGTGATCGCCGACTCCGTCGAGCTTTCGATGCGCGGCCATTCCTACGACGCGCTGGTCGGCATCGCCGGCTGCGACAAGAGCCTGCCCGGGATGATGATGGCCATGCTGCGGCTCAACGTGCCGAGCGCCTTCCTCTACGGAGGTTCGATCCTGCCGGGCGAGTGGCGCGGGCGCGAGGTGACCGTGCAGGACATTTTCGAGGCGGTCGGCCAGCACGCTGCGGGGAAGCTGAGCCTTGCCGACCTCTGCGAACTGGAGGAGCGCGCCTGTCCGGGCGAAGGGGCGTGCGGCGGCCAGTACACCGCCAACACCATGGCCTGCGTCTCCGAGGCGATCGGGCTGGCGCTGCCGCTGTCGTCGGCCCTGCCGGCCGCCTACCTGCAACGCGACGACTATGCGCGGGCGAGCGGGGCTGCGGTCGTGAAGCTGATCGAGACGGGGATTCGGCCGCGCGACATCTGCACGCGTGAGGCCTTCGAGAACGCCGCGGTGGTGATCGCCGCGACCGGCGGCTCGACCAACGGCGGGCTGCACCTGCCGGCGATGGCGCATGAGGCCGGGCTGGAGTTCACGCTGCGCGATGTTTGTGAATTCATGCGCCGAACGCCCTACCTCGCCGACCTGATGCCCGGCGGGCGCTATCCGGCGAAGAAGATGGGCGAGGCCGGCGGCGTGCCGATGCTGCTGCGGACCTTGCTCGACGCCGGGCTGATCCATGGCGACTGCCTGACCGTCACGGGCAAGACGCTGCGCGAGAACCTGGACGGCGTGGCCTGGCGCGGAGACCAAGACGTCATCCGCCCGGCTTCCAATCCGCTGTCGCAGACTGGCGGCGTGGTCGGGCTGTGGGGCTCGCTCGCGCCCGATGGGGCGATCGTCAAGGTCGCGGGGCTGGACCATCGCCGCCACCGCGGGCCGGCCCGGGTGTTCGATGGCGAGGACGCCTGCTTCGCCGCGGTCCAGGCTGGCGACTACAGGCCGGGCGACGTGTTGGTGATCCGCTACGAGGGTCCGCGCGGCGGGCCCGGCATGCGCGAGATGCTTTCGACGACGGCGGCGATCTACGGCCAGGGGATCAGCGATCAGGTGGCCCTGATCACCGATGGCCGCTTCTCCGGCGCGACGCGCGGCCTCTGCATCGGCCACGTGGGGCCTGAAGCCCAGGCCGGTGGGCCGATCGCATTGGTCAAGGACGGCGACATCATCGCCATCGACGCCGACGCCGGGACGATCCACCTGGAGGTCGACCCCATCGACCTGGAGCATCGGGCGCGGGCCTGGGAGCCCCGACGGACCAATTACAATTCAGGTGCGCTCTGGAAGTTCGCCCAGCAGGTCGGGCCGGCGCACCTGGGCGCCGTCACCCATCCGGGCGGCAAGGCCGAGACGCACGTCTACGCCGACATCTAGGCGTTCGCCGCGCCTAGTTCTCGTCCTCGTTATCGGGGTCGAAGGGCAACTCCTGGCGAGCCTTGTCAGCCGATTTTGCGGGCTTGGCCGGCTCCGGCGGGGGCGCCGGTTCAGCGGGCGGAGGAGGCGGGGCATCTGGCGCCGGCGCTTCTGGGGCCGCCGCCGCAGCCTTGTGCGCGGCGCGGGTGCGGGCGGTCGAGGGCTGGCGGCGGAACACCGACTCCATGCGCGCCAGCCAGCGGTTGCCTTCCTCGGCGGCCTCGTCGGCGGTGAGTTCGCCCTTGCGTATCCGGCGGCCCGCCGTCCAGAGCTCCAGTGGGAAGTCGGCGTGCTGCGGATCGTCGAACACCAGGCGCAGCACCACCTGCTTCTCCGCGCCACCGATCACGTCGACCGGACGCCGCGGTTCGCCGCGGAAGCTGCGGCCCGCCACCTGATTGTCGATGATAAGCTCGGCGCCCAGCAACTCGTCGATTTTGTAGATTAGGCACCAGGCCCCGGTGTCCCAGGTCACCGCCATGGTGCTGGAGAAGAAGTTGAACCCTGCGCCGCGACCGCGGCCGTAGGCGATGATCAGAGCGTGGGTCTCGCCCTTCAACACGCGGCGCAGGCCGCGGCGGATGCGCCGACCCTCCTCGTTGTACCAGGCGACCATCCCGCCCAGCGCCGCCAGGAGAACGGCGGCGACGCAGATGAGCGCGATGAGAGGGCCGAACTGATTCATTCTGGCGGCAGGCTAGCAGGAAAAGTCTTGCTGGAGCGCTTCAGACGTCGAGCTCGACCACCAGGGGAACGTGGTCTGAGGGCTTTTCCCAACTGCGCACGTCGCGATGGATCGAGACGCCGCGCAGCAGGTCGGCGGCTTGGGGTGAGAGCAGGGCGTGATCGATGCGGATGCCGTTGTTCCGCTGCCAGGCCCCGGCCTGATAGTCCCAGAATGTGTAGGCGCCCGGCGCGCCGTCGGCCTGCAGATAGGCGTCGCTGAAGCCGAGCCATTTCAGGCCGCGGAAGGCGGCGCGGCTTTCCGGCTGGAAGAGGGCGTCGCCCAGCCAGTTTTTGGGGAATTCCGCGTCGCGCTCCTCGGGGATGACGTTGTAGTCGCCGACCAGCACCAGCGGCTCCTCGAAGGCCAGCAGCGATTGGGCATGGCCATGCAGCCGGTCCATCCAGGCCAGCTTGTAGGCGAACTTCTCGGTGGCGATCGGATTGCCGTTGGGCAGGTAGATGGAGGCGACCCGGACCGGCTGCGGCCCGGAGACCACCGCCTCGATGTAGCGAGAGTGCTCGTCGCCATCGCCGTCCGGCAGGCCGCGTCGCACGTCTTCCAGCGGACGCTTCGAGAGGATGGCGACGCCGTTGTAGGCCTTCTGACCGTGCACCGCGAGGTTGTAGCCCAACCGCTCGAAGGGCTCGGCTGGGAACTTCTCGTCGACGCACTTGATCTCCTGCAGGCAGGCGACGTCGGGCTGCGCCTCCTCGAACCAGCGCAGGACGGTCTCCAGCCGGGCATTGACCGAGTTCACGTTCCAGGTGGCGATGCGCATGACGACTCCGGGCTTCAGAGCCGGCGAAGCTAGTGGCCGCATACGTTCGGCTCAAGGCGGCTTGCAGAATGGATCGCCAACAGTTAAGCATCAACTTAACTGAATGGAGGTGTCCGATGGCGCTCGAACTGCATCTGCATCCGCTCTCATCCTACTGCTGGAAGGTTCTGATCGCCCTCTACGAGGCGGGGACGCCGTTCGAGCCCGTTATGGTCAACCTGATGGATCCCGACGCGCGGGCGGCCTACTTGCGGGTCTCGCCGTTCGGCAAGATCCCGGCGCTGCGCGATACGGGCCGCGGCGTCGACGTGTTCGAGACTAGCGTGATCATCGAGTACCTGGACATCCACTATCCGGGCGCGAGCAGGCTGGTCCCGGCCGACCCGGAGCAGGCTCTGGAGGTGCGGCTGTGGGATCGCATCTTCGATCAGTACGTGATGAACGGCTTTCAGCCCATCGTGAACGACCGCCTGCGTCCGGAGGGTCAGCGCGATCCGCTGTCGGTGGCGGGGGCCTACGCCAATCTGAAGCGCGCCTGGAGCGTGCTCGAGGAGCGGTTGGCTGGCCGGACCTGGGCTGCGGGCGAGAGCTTCACGCTCGCCGACTGCGCCGCCGCGCCGGCGCTGTTCTACGCCGCGCTCGCCGAGCCGCTCGACGGATTCCCGGTTACGTCGGCCTACCGCCGGCGGCTGCTGGAGCGCCCGAGCGTCGCGCGGGCGATCGAAGAGGCCAAGCCGTTCTTCCAGTATTTCCCAGGCACGCCCGAGGAACGGGCGCGGATGCCGGGGTGACAGCTAGATCGAGAAGCTGACGCCGCAGCCGCAGCTGGATTTGGCGTTGGGGTTGCGGATCTTGAATTCCGCCCCGGCGAGCTCGTCGACGAAATCGATCTCGGAGCCGCGCAGCAGCGCCAGCGACACCTCGTCGACGAGCGCGGTGGCGCCGTCGCGCTCGATCTTCAGGTCGTCGGCTTCGGCCGCCTCGACCAGGTCGAACAGATACTGAAAGCCCGAGCAGCCGCCGCCTTCGACGGCGACGCGGAGCATGATCGGGCGGCCTTCGGCCTCGCTGATGGAGCGGAGGCGACGGGCGGCGTTCGCGGTCAGGGTGACGTCAGGGCTCGTGGTCATTGCTGTTAAACGATAATCCGGCTTCGCCTATATGAGGTGCTCCGCGGTTCCGACCAAGGGGCCAACTCATCTGAAGGGTCCGATGCCGCAGAGCCAAGGCCGTGCGCCGTATGCCGAAAACCCCGCGCGCTCGCGCGGCCGCAAGGTCGCCGAGGCCGAGAGCCGCACGCGCACCGCCTTCGCCCGTGATCGAGACCGCATCATCCACACCAGCGCTTTTCGCCGCCTGAAGGAGAAGACCCAGGTCTTCGTGGCGCACGAGGGCGACCATTTCCGCACCCGCCTGACGCACTCGCTGGAGGTGGCGCAGATCGCCCGCTCGCTGGCGACGGCGCTCGGGCTCGACGCGGATCTCGCCGAGACGGTGGCGCTGGCGCACGACCTCGGCCATCCGCCGTTCGGCCACGCCGGCGAAGACGAACTGCAGCTCCTGATGAAGGACTACGGCGGCTTCGATCACAATGTGCAGACCTTCCGGGTCGTGACGAAGCTGGAGCTGCGCTACCCGCGATTCGAGGGGTTGAACCTGACCTGGGAGACGCTGGAAGGCGTCATCAAGCACAACGGCCCCGTCGCCGATAAGCTCGATCGGCCATCCTGGCGCGCCATCGCCGAGTTCGACGCCGAGTACGACCTGCGGCTGGGCACCTGGGCCTCGGCCGAGGCCCAGGTGGCCGCGCTCGCCGACGACATCGCCTACAACAACCACGACGTCGACGATGGCGTGCAGGCAGGCTTGTTCGATCTCGACGAGCTTGCCGAAGTGCCGCTGATCGGGCCGCAGATCCGCGGCGCGCGCGCCGACTTTCCCAATTGCGACGCCAGCATCATCCGGCTCGAAGCGGTGCGGCGGATGATCGGGGCCATGGTCGACGACGTGCTCGCCGAGACGGCGCGACGCGTGGCGGCCGACAAGGTGACGAACGCCGAGGACGTGCGGGTGCTGAACCATGCGCTGATCAGCTTCTCGCGCGACATGGTCGAGGATCTCTCGGCGCTGCGCCGCTTCCTGATGGCGCGGATGTATCGCCATTGGAAGGTCAACCGCACCCGCAGCCAGGCCAGGCGCGTGCTGGCGCAGGTGTTCGAGCTGTACATGGCCGAGCCCGAGGTGATGCCTGCCGAATGGCATCGCCGAGCGGAGGGCCGCGATCAGGCGGGCCGGGCGCGAGTCGTTTGCGATTACATCGCCGGCATGACCGACCGGTTCGCCATCGAGGACCATCGGCGGTTGTTCCACCTGGACGTCTGGACCTAAGGCGGCGCGACCGCCCACAGGAATCGGTCGGTGGACGGTTCGGCCTTGCGCGAGCTTGGTTAGACTTCCGCCTTGAAAGTGCGCGATTCGCACCTTGCGGTGTCCGCGCCTGACGATTTCGGAGTTCGCGATGTCCGAGCATAACCGCGGCGCCTATGCGCCGCCGACGGCCGATGCGCCCCTGTCCTTCGATGCGCGGCGTCCCGTCCGCGGGGCGAGGCCGTTTCCGGCGACCCTGATCCTCACCGGCCTGGTGCTGATCGGCCTGATCGTGGCGATCGGTCTGATATATCGCTCGGGCGTGCGCGAAGCCGGCCAGGCGCCGAAGACCGTCGGCGAGCCCGTGGGGCAGATGAAGAGCACCGCGCCGCCCGATGCGCAGCCGCAGGATCCTGCGGCGGGACTGGAGATCTACAAATCGGGCGAGGACGGCGCCGCGCACGGGCCGAGCTTCGTGCCGCCGCCCGAGCAGCCCGCGCCGCGTCCGGCGCCCGCGGTCGCTTCGCCGCCGCCGGTCGCCGCTCCGACCTCGCCGGTTCAGGCGGGCCCCGCGCTGCGTCCGGCCGCGCCGCCTGCGCCGACCGCCGTGGCGCTTCCGCCGCCGCCCAAACCCGCGCCAGCGCCTGCGCCGAAACCTGTCGCGGCGCCGGCGCCCGTTGCCGCCGCCGGCGGCGCCGCCGCGGTGCAGATCGGCGCGGTCTCATCGACCGAGCTCGCCGACAAGACCTGGCGCGATGCGGTCGCCGTCGCGCCCAACCTCGCCTCCGGCAAGGGCAAGGGGATCGAGAAGATCGATAAGAATGGTCAGACGCTATATCGGACGGCGGTCACCGGCTTCGCCAGCCGCGCCGAGGCGGCGGCGTTCTGCGCCAAGCTGAAGGCCGCAGGAAAGGCTTGCTTCGTCAAGTGAGCACTTCGGCCTGCATCCTCGGCTGCGCCTCGACGACGCTTTCGCGCGAAGAGACCGCCTTCTTCCGCGACGTGCAGCCGTGGGGCTTCATCCTGTTTGCGCGCAACATCGAGACGCCGGACCAGGTGCGCAAGCTGGTCGAGGCGCTGCGCGAGACGGTCGGCCGCGCCGACGCGCCGGTGCTGATCGACCAGGAAGGCGGGCGGGTACAGCGGCTCAAGCCCCCGCACTGGCCGCTCTATCCGCCGGGCCGCGCTTACGGGCGTTTGGCGACCAACGACCCGCTGATGAAGCGGGAGATTGCGCGGCTGGGCGCGCGGCTGATCGCCCATGACCTCGCCAGCCTGGGGATCAACGTCGACGCCGTGCCGGTGCTCGACGTGCCAGATCCGCAGGGCCACGAGATCATCGGCGACCGCGCCTATGGCGAGACGCCGGAGGAGGTGGCGGTGCTGGGGCGCGCGGCCGCGGAGGGGCTGATCGCCGGCGGGGTGCTGCCGATCATCAAGCACATCCCAGGTCATGGCCGCGCCAAGGCCGACAGCCACCTTGAGCTGCCGGTCGTAGAGGCCAGCTGGGACGAGCTGGACGGACGCGACTTCCAGCCGTTCCGCGTGCTGTCCGACATGCCGATGGCGATGACCGCCCACGTGATCTACTCGGCCGTGGACAAGAAGCGGCCGGCGACCACCTCGAAGAAGGCGATCCGCAAGGTCATCCGCGGCGCCATCGGCTTCGACGGCCTGGTGATGAGCGACGACCTGTCGATGAAGGCGCTGAGCGGCGATTTCCGTGAGCGCGCCCGCGACTCGCTGGCCGCCGGCTGCGACGTGGTCCTGCACTGCAACGGCGAAATGGCCGAGATGAAGGGGGTCCTGGAAGGGACCGGGGCGCTCAAGGGCAGGGCCAAACAGCGCGCCGAGGTGGCGCTGGCCCGCATCGCCCGGGCGCCCGAGCCGCTGGATCTGGCCGATGCGCGGGTCCGCTTCCTCGAAGCGCTCGGCGGAGGGTAGGGGACCAGGTGCGATGAGCCAGCCCTTCCAGCCGAACCTGGACTTCACCGCGGCCGCCAGCGCCGCGGAAGACGGCGAGGCGCTGATCGTCGATCTGGAAGGCTACGAAGGCCCGCTGCATGTGTTGTTGGCGCTGGCGCGGAATCAGAAGGTCGACCTGCTCAAGCTGTCGGTGCTGAAGCTGGCCGAGCAGTACCTGGCCTTCGTGCATCAGGCGCGGCGCATGCGCTTCTCGCTGGCGGCGGACTACCTCGTGATGGCCGCCTGGCTCGCCTATCTCAAGTCGCGGCTGCTGCTGCCGAGGCCCGAACGCCCTAAGGCGGAGGAGCCGCCGGCCGAGGAGGTCGCCGCCCATCTCGCCTTTCGCCTCGCCAAGCTCGACGCCATGCGCAATGCGGGCGAGGCGCTCAAAGCTCGGCCGCAGCTCGGCCGCGACCTCTTCGCTCGCGGCGATCCCGAGGCGATCAAGGTCGTCCCCTCCAAGCGCCTCGAGGGCGATCTCTACGAGCTGATGAGCGCCTACGTCGGCCAGCGCGCCAAAGAGGCCAAGCGGCTGTACCGTCCCGCGACGCCGCAGGCCTATCCGTTGGAAGACGCCCGCGAACGCTTGAGGAGCTTGCTCCCGGACCTCGAGCGCTGGACCTCGCTCGCCGGCGTGGCCCCGCTGGCGCGCTCCGAGCATGGCCCCTCGCGCGCCTCCTACGTCGCCTCGACCCTTTCGGCGAGCCTGGAGCTGGTGAAGGAGGGCGCGATGGAGGCGCGTCAGCTGGAAGCCTTCGCCGACATCTACATCCGGGCCAGGGAGGCGCGGGCGTGACCGGGCTGGAAGAGACCGAGCGTGAAGTCGAGGCGCTGCTGTTCGCCGCCGCCGGCCCGCTCAGCGAGGCCGATCTCGCAGAGCGGCTGCCGGAGGGGGCGGACGTGGCCGGCGCGATCGCCGCGCTGCAGGCGCGCTATGCAGGTCGCGGCGTCGAGCTGGCCTGCGTCGCCGAGCGCTGGCGCTTCCAGACCGCGTCCGACCTCGCCTGGCTGATGACCGAAGAGAAGGACGAGCCGCGGCGGCTGTCGAAGGCCGCCCAGGAGACGCTGGCGATCATCGCCTATCACCAGCCGGTCACCCGCGCCGAGATCGAGGCGGTGCGGGGCGTGCAGGCCAGCCGCGGCACGCTCGACGTGCTGCTGGAGCTCGGCCTCGTGCGCATGCGCGGGCGCCGGCGGGCGCCGGGGCGGCCGGTGACCTATGGCACGACGCACACCTTCCTCGAGCACTACGGGCTGGCGAGCCTCGCCGACCTGCCCGGCATGGCCGAGATGAAGGCCGCGGGCTTGCTGTCTCTGGACCTGCCGGCTGGCTTCGAGGTGCCGAACCCGGAAGCGCCTGTCCTCGACGAGGATCCACTGGAGGACGAGGCCCCGCAGTTTCACATCGACTTCGTCGGCGACGAGCGCTGAGGCGTGCGCGCGTGGGTCGCGGGACCCCCGTTGGCGTCCTGCGACAGGACCGACTATATACCGCCGTGAGATTTGCGAGCGGGCGGCCGGAATCGTCCCCCGCGCATGGAGTGAAGCCGCATGGGCTCTCTTTCGATTTGGCACTGGCTGATCGTGCTGGTGATCGTGGCGCTGGTGTTCGGCGGCCGCGGCAAGCTGTCGGGCCTGATGGGCGACGCCGGCAAGGGCATCAAGGCGTTCCGCGAAGGCCTGAAGGACCAGGACCAGCCGCAAGAAACGGCCAAGTCGCTGCCGCCGGAAAGCGAAAAGGACAAGGCGCAAGGTTGAGGTCGCGCGTGCTGCGGCTTTCCTCGCCGCACGCAAGCGCGTAAGGCCCCGGCATGTTTCCCGAAGGACGCGCCCTAGAATTCCTGCTGGCCGCAGTCGTCGCGCTGGTGGTGGTGGGTCCCAAGGACCTGCCCGTCCTGATGCGTAAGCTCGGCCAGTTCATTGGCCGGATGCGCGCGATGGCGGCGGAGTTCCGCGCCAGCTTCGACGAGATGGCGCGCCAGTCGGAACTCGATGAACTCCGCAAGGAGGTCGAAGCCATGCGCCGCGCGCAGATCGCCGATATCGCCGGAGACGTGGGGCCGCGCGACGTCAGCGAGACGTTCGACGGACTGCGCGACGACCTGATCGGCGTGCGCTCGGACCTCGGCGCCTCGGCGCCGCCTTATTACGCCGATCCCATTCCCGCCGACCCGATCCCCGAGGCGGCGTCGTCCGCACCGGCTGCGGCCAAGGCGCCCCGGAAACGCGCCCCGAAGGCCGCGGCAAAGGCCCCGGCCGGGTCTCGTAAGACCGTCGCCAAGCCACGCGCCAAGAAGCAGCCGGAAACCGAGGCGTGAGCTACGAGCCCGACGAGTCCGAGATCGAGGCGTCACGCGCACCGCTGCTCGACCACCTGATCGAGTTGCGGCGGCGGCTGATCATCTGCCTGGTCGCGCTGGGCGCGGCCTTCTTCCTCTGCTTCGCCTTCTCCACCCAGATCTTCAACCTGCTGCTGCACCCCTTCACCGTCGCAGCCCAATTGCTGGCGCTGCGAGAAGCCGAGGCGGCGCACGCCAGCGCCTTCGACCTGCTGGCCGTGATGGCCGGGGCGCACAAGATGTTCCTGGCGCTGGTCGGCGTGCTGGATCTGCCACCGGCGCCCGGCAAGGTGACCAGCCTGGTGTTCACCGCCCCGCTGGAATTCTTCTTCACCAAGGTCAAGCTGGCCGGCCTGGGCGCGGTTGCACTGTCGTTCCCGGTGCTGGCCTGGCAGATCTACGCCTTCGTGGCGCCGGGCCTCTACAAGCGTGAACGCCGCGCCTTCCTGCCGTTCCTGATCGCCGGGCCGACGCTGTTCCTGCTCGGCGCGGCGCTGGTCTACTATGTGATCCTGCCCTTCGTGCTGTGGTTCTCGCTGTCGCAGCAGATCGTCGGGGCCGGGGCGATCTCGGTGCAGTTGCTGCCGAAGGTTTCCGACTACTTCAGCCTGGTGACCACGCTATTGCTGGCCTTCGGGCTCTGCTTTCAGCTCCCTGTGGTGCTGACGCTGCTCGGCATGGCCGGGCTGGTGACGGCGAAGATGCTGATCGGCGGCTGGCGCTACGCCGTCGTGGGCGTGTTCATCGTGGCCGCCATCGTCACGCCGCCGGACCCCGTCAGCCAGTTGCTGCTCGCGGTGCCGATCATCGGCCTCTACTTCGCCTCCATCGCTTGCGTGAAGCTCATCGAGCTGCGCCGCGCCCGCGAGCAACGCAGCTCCGAGGCCGCCGCCGTCTGAGCGGACGAGAAGCCGCGCAGGGGGCTTGGCCCACCCGCCGACGCGCTCTAGAGAAGTCCGCTCCCCAAGTCCGTCAACGGTCGACATGCACGACATTCGAGCCATTCGCGAAACCCCGGAGCTCTACGAGAAGCATTGGGCGGCGAAGGGCTTGTCCGGCCGGGTCGCCGAAATCCTCGACCTCGACGGGCGACTGCGCGCGGCCCAGACGTCGCTGCAGGCCGCCCAGGCCGAGCGCAACGACTCGTCGAAGAAGATCGGCCAGGCCAAGGCCAAGAAGGACGAAGCCGAGGCCACGCGGCTGATGGCGCACGTCGAGGCGCTGAAGAAAGTGCTGGAGGAGCAAGGCGAGCTGGAGCGCGAGCTCGGCGAACTGTTGCGCCAACTGCTGGCCGCTCTCCCCAACCTGCCGGCCGCCGACGTCCCGCCGGGCGAGGACGAGGCGCAGAACGTCGAGGTGCGGCGTTGGGGCGAACCCTTCGCCATCGCCAAGCCCAAGGACCATGTCGAGCTGGGCGAGACCCTGGGCGTTCTCGACTTTCAGGCCGCCGCGCGGATGAGCGGCGCGCGCTTCACCGTGCTGAAGGGCGATTTGGCGCGGCTTGAGCGGGCGCTTGGCCAGTTCATGCTCGATATCCAGACCAGGGAGCACGGCTATCTGGAAGTCTCGCCGCCGCTCCTAGTGCGCGACGAGGCGGTCTACGGCACCGGCCAACTGCCGAAGTTCTCCGAAGACCTGTTCCGCACCACCGACGGGCGCTGGCTGATTCCCACCGCTGAGGTCTCGCTCACCAACCTGGTGCGCGAGCAGATCACGCCTCAGGAGGAACTGCCGCTGCGGCTCACCGCGCTGACGCCGTGTTTCCGTTCGGAGGCCGGCGCGTCGGGGCGCGACACCCGCGGCATGATCCGCCAGCACCAGTTCTACAAGGTCGAGCTCGTCTCGATCACCACGCCCGAGCAGTCGGACCAAGAGCACGAACGCATGGTGGGCTGCGCCGAGGCGGTGCTGAAACGGCTGGAACTGCCCTTCCGGACCATGCTGCTGTGCGCGGGCGACATGGGCTTCTCGGCGCGCAAGACCTACGACCTGGAGGTTTGGATCCCCTCGGAGGGCCGCTACCGCGAGATCAGCTCCTGCTCAAACTGCGGAGACTTCCAGGCGAGGCGCATGGATGCGCGGACCAAGGCCGCGGGCGAAAAAGGCGCGCACTTTGTGCACACGCTGAATGGCTCGGGGCTGGCGGTAGGGCGCACCCTGGTGGCGGTTCTCGAAAACTACCAGGACGAAGACGGCCGCATCGCCGTGCCGCAGGCTCTCCAGAGTTATCTGGGCGGCCTGACCCATATCGGAGACGCGGCGGCCCGATGAGAATCCTGCTGACCAACGACGACGGGATTCACGCACCAGGGCTGGCGGCGCTCGAGCGGATCGCCAGGCAGCTTAGCGACGACGTCTGGGTGTGCGCGCCGGAATACGAACAGTCGGGGGCGAGCCGGTCCCTCACGCTGACCGACCCAATCCGCGTGCGCCGCATCGGCGAGCGCCGCTTCTCCACCACGGGGACGCCGACCGACTCCGTGATGCTCGCGCTGCGCGATCTGGTCGAGGGGGCCAAGCCGGATCTCGTGCTGTCCGGCGTCAATCGCGGCCCCAACCTGGCCGAGGACGTCACCATGTCGGGCACGGTGGCCGGCGCCATCGAGGCCATGGCCATGGGCGTTCCGGGCATCGCGCTTTCGCAGTGGATGCGCGAGCGGGACGATCCCGACGCTTTTGTCGTCGCCGAGGCCTTCGCGCCGGGCATCGTCAAGCGGCTGGTGGAGGTCGGCTGGCCGGGCGACGTGGTGATGAACCTCAACTTCCCGCAAGGTCCTGTGGAGGAGGTGACCGCCGTCGAAGTCACCGCCCAGGGGTTCCGCGACGTGCCCGTGCGGCACGCCGAGCGGCGCACCGACCTTCGGGGCCTCGACTACTACTGGATCGGCTATCGGCAGGAGCGGTCGAAGCCGAAGGAGGGCACCGACCTTCGAGCTCTCTACGAAAACCGGATCTCGGTCACGCCGCTGCACATCGACCTAACCCACCAGCCCACCGTGCGCGACCTGCGGGCCGTGCTGGGCGGCGCGCCGCCGAGGCTCTGAAGGATGAGCGAGCCGCACGACGAAACGTCCCAGGCGCAGATGGCGAGGCTGATCCTGGGCCTACGCAGCCAGGGGGTGACGGATCCCAAGGTGCTCAAGATCATCGAGGCGACGCCGCGGGAGCTGTTCACACCGGAGCTGTTCAAGGAGCGGGCGTTCGAAGATTCGGCGCTGCCCATCGCCTGCGGCCAAACGATCAGCCAGCCGTTCATCGTCGGCTTGATGACCCAGGCGCTGAAGATCGACCGCCGCTCGCGCGTGCTGGAGATCGGCACGGGCTCCGGCTACCAGACCGCCATTCTCTCGGGCCTGGCGCGGCTGGTCTACACGGTGGAGCGCTATCGCACGCTGCTGCGCGAGGCCGAGGCCCGCTTCAAGGTGCTGGGGCTGACCAACGTCATCACCCGTTTCGGCGACGGCGGGGAGGGGTGGCCCGAGCAGGCTCCGTTCGACCGCGCCATGGTCACGGCGGCTGCGCCCGGAGAGCCGACGGCACTCCTGCGGCAGCTCAAGCCCAACGGCATTCTCGTCGCGCCGATCGGGCGCGGACCAGTGCAGACGCTTCGCCGCTACACCGGCGACGGAAAGGGCGGCTTCGTGGTCGAAGACCTGATCGACGTCCGCTTCGTCCCGCTGCTCGACGGCGTGGCCAAGGAGCCGTAGGGCGCGCCGCGCTAGATTTTGCCGCGAAGCTCCTCGCCCATGACCGCGGCGTTGCCGAGGTTCCAGAGAATGGTGATCTTCCGCCGCGTAAAGCGCCAGACGCCGTCGTCGCAGCGCGCGAGCTCGTCGTCGTACTGGCCCCCGACGATGTAGTTGGCGCCGCCCGGGTGGTCGTATTTCAGGTGCGAGGCGATGAAGTAGGATCGCATGGTCGCCGTGTCGCCCGAGATGTCGACGGTCTGGTTGGTGGTGACGTGCTGGCACGCGTCGAGATGAGAGATGGCGGACGTGGCCGCGATCTCCGCCCGCCCGACCCGCTCGCCCAGCGGAGTCGAGAAAATACCGTCGGGCGTGAAGCAGTCGGCGAACAGCTCCCTGTCGCGCGTATCGATGGCCTTCGCATAGTTCAGGCTGGTGCGAACGATCTTGTGATGGTCCAGCAGCGCCCTCAGTTCGGCGTCCATTGTTATCCCAGGCCTCCCTTTTGTCCGCAATTAGTACGTCGCAGCCGGCGTTTCGTCGCCTCCGGGCCGCTCCGGCGTCGCATCAAGGCCGATCCTGGCGATCACGCCTTGGGTTGCGGCGCTTTGCGGGTTGGCTCGATCGCGCCGGCTGACCCACAATCGGCCAGGCTCCCCGACTGATTCTTCCACCCTCGTTAGCCCATCCGGAGCGCTGATGACGCATTTCCTGCAGCGGACCGCTCTGATCGCCCTGGCGACGGGCGCGCTTGGCGCGTGCACCACGACCGACGCCGATCTTCGCCCGAGCTATCCGGTCCGCACGCCTGAAGCGGCGCCGCCACCGGCTCCGCCTGCCGCCGTTCCGACCCCGCCGCCCGCCGCCGATGCGCCGATCTCCGTCGCGCCCGCGCCGCCAGTCGAGCAGCGTCCGCTGGAGCCGCTGGCTCCTGCAGCGCCGACGCCTCCTGCTGCGGTTTCGCCACCACCGCGGCCGCCGGCGCCGAAGCCTACGCCGCCCGCAGAACCGACCTATCGCACCGTCACGACCCGCTCGGTCACGGGCCGCGTGGTCGACGTCGAAGGTCCGGCCGCCACCTATCGGGTGCGCAAGGGCGACACGCTGGAGAAGATCGCCGACAAGCTGGACACGACGGTTCGCGACCTGCGCGAGGACAACGGCATCGGCCGCCGCGAGACGATCCACCCCGGCGACGTGATCAAGGGGCCGCGCCGCGTGGCCAAGGCCTACGTGGTCGCCTCCGGCGACACGCTCTATTCGATCGGCCGCCGCTTCGGTGTGACGGCCGACGCCCTGCGCGACGAGAACAACCTGTCGGCGAACGCCGGACTTCGCTCCGGCCAGAAGGTGCGCCTGCCGTCCGACTACCGCGACCATGGCCCGCTCACCACCACGTCGCGCGTGCAGGTCACCGGCGCCGCCCCGCCGGCCGAAGAGACGGCGTCCGAGCCTGACGAGGCTCCGCCGCCGCGCCGGCCCACCGCCCTGCCGATTGAGCCGACGGCGCCGGCCTACCGGACGGTCACCGAGCGGAAGGTCACCGGCAAGGTCGTCGAGGTCGCGGGCCCAGCCAGCACCTACACGGTCAAGAAGGGCGACAACCTCGAGAAGATCGCGCGCAAGCTCGACACCACGGTGGATCAGCTGCGCGACGACAACGACATCGGCCGCCGGCAGGCGATCCAGCCCGGACAGACGCTGAAAGGGCCGCGCACGACCGCGAAGGCCTATGTCGCCGGTTCGGGCGACACGCTAGCCGAGATCGGCCGCCGCTTCGGCGTCAGCGTTCAGGCGCTGCGCGACGAGAACGACCTGTCCCGCAACGCCGGCGTGCGGGCGGGCCAGAAGGTCCGTCTCCCCGACGGCTCTCGCGATCGCGGCCCGCTGACCACGACTACGCGGGTGGCGATCGCGCCGCCGCCGCCCGCCGAGCCGGCCGCGCCGGCGCGCCGGATCGAGACCGCGCCGCCACCGCCGCCGTCCAGCGGGCCTCGGCCTTACGTGCGGCCGCCGCCGGCGCCGTCACCGACTGCGCCGGTCGCCCGCCCGTACACGCCGCCAGCCCGGACCTACACGCCGCCGCCCAGGCCTTACACCCCGCCGGCCGCCGCCCCGACGCCGGCGCCGTCGCTGAGCGACAGCCAGGTCTCCGAGCTGGGCCGTGGCCGCTTTGTCTGGCCGCTTCAGGGGGCGATCATCTCCGACTTCGGGCCGAAGGGGCCGGGCCAGCGCAACGACGGCGTAAACATCGCCGCGCAACTGGGCGTCCCGGTGCGTTCCGCGGCCGAAGGGGACGTGGTCTACGCCGGGGACCAGGTCCCGGGCTTCGGCAACCTTGTGCTCATCAAGCACGCCGACGGCTGGGTAAGCGCCTATGGGCATCTGTCGAAGATCACGGTTCGCATGCAGCAGAGGGTGACCCAGGGCCAGGAGGTCGGCCAGGCCGGCGCCACCGGCGGCGTCGCCGAGCCTCAGCTGCACTTCGAGATCCGCTACGCCTCCAGCCCGCTGGAGCGCGCCAAGCCGATCGACCCGAAGCTGGTTTTGCCGAAGTAGAAAGATCCTTCCCCATTGGGGAGGTGGCGCGAAGCGCCGGAGGGGGCTTCCACTCAGACGCCGCTGGAATGCACCGGCGGCGATTTCCGAGCGGAAGCCCCCTCAGTCAGCTTCGCTGACAGCTCCCCAAAAAGGGGGAGCATGGCGTCACAGCGGCAGCGGCTTGCCGAGCTCGCCGGCGAGGTCGCGGATGAACTGCCAGGCGATCCTGCCCGAGCGGCCGCCGCGAAGCTGCGCCCATTGCAGGGCGCGACGCTCGAGATCCGGCGCCTTCAGGCCGAAGCGGGCGGCGTAGCCGCGCACCGCGTCCAGGTAGGTCGGCTGGTCCATGGCGGGGAAGCCGATCCACAGGCCGAAGCGGTCGGAGACGCTGACTTCCTCTTCCGCGTCCTCGGCCGTGGCGATCAGGCCGCGATCCTCGGTGTGGGTGCGCGGCATCAGGTGCCGGCGGTTGGAGGTCGCGACGAACAGCACGTTCGCAGGGGGGCCGGAGACGCCACCCTCCAGCGCCGACTTCAACGCCTTGGCGGCTTCGGCCCCTTCTTCGAAGGAGAGGTCGTCGCACAGCACGATGAAGCGTTCGGTGCGGCCGCGCAGAAGATCGAACAACGCAGGCAGCGCGGTGACCTCGTCGCGGTCGACCTCGACCAGCTTGAGATCGGGCTGAGCGACGCTGGCGGCCATGAAGGCGGCCTTGGCCATCGAGCTCTTGCCCGTGCCGCGCACGCCCCACAGCAGGGCGTGGTTGTAGGGCAAGCCGGCGCCGAACCGCCCCAGGTTCAGCAGGAAACGGTCCTTCTGGCGGTCCACGCCGACCAGGCTGTCCAGGGGCAGGGGATAGTCGGGCGCGGGCCGGAACGCGCCGGTTTCGGGCTCGTGGCGGAACAGCCTCGCGCCGGTGAAGTCCGGCGGCGGCGGCGGCGCGGGCGCCAGCCGCTCGAGGGCCTCGGCGATCCGGGTGAGCAGGGTAGAAAGCTCTGCGTCCATCGCGCGCTGCTTAGCGCCCCGCGGGTTCCATTGCAAAAGCCGGCCTCAGCGCATAGCTTCCGCCGACTTCAGCGGGGCGGTTAATCCCCCGTCATCTGCGCTTCCGGAGACGCCATGTTCGCGACCCCCGCCTTCGCCCAAGCCGCCGGCGCCGCCGGGCCAGGCCCCCAGGACATGCTGATTCAGTTCCTGCCGCTGATCGGCCTGGTGGTGCTGTTCTACTTCCTGATGATCCGTCCGCAGCAACGGCGGATGAAGCAGCACCAGCAGATGCTGTCGGCGATCAAGCGGGGCGACATGGTGGTGCTGTCCTCCGGCGTGCTGGGCAAGGTGGTCCGCGTCGAGGAGAAGGAAGTGGGCGTCGAGATCGCGACCGGCGTCACGGTGAAGGTCCGCAAGGGCATGATCACGGAGGTGACCGCGCGTGGCGAGCCCACGCCGGCGAACGATTCCAAAAGCTAAGGCGACCCGTACGCCATGATGACCCTTTCCAAGTGGAAGGTGCTGCTCGTCGTTCTGGCGACGATCTTCGGCGCGTTTTTCACTCTGCCCAACCTGCTGCCCGCCGACGCGCGCGCCAAGTTGCCCGGCTTCCTGCCGAGCAAGGCGCTGAATCTCGGCCTCGACCTGCAGGGCGGTTCCTACCTGCTGTATTCGGTCGACACCCAGGCGCTGCGCGTCGAGCGGCTCAACAACCTCACCGAGGATGCGCGCCGCACGCTGACCGAAGGCCAGATCCCGTTCACGGACCTCGGCCAGGTGAGCGGCCAGCTGTCGGTGCGGATCACCGACCCAGGCCAGGTGAACCAGGCGCTCAACCTGTTGCGCAAGTCGCTCGGCGGCGAGCTGGCTGGCGTGCAGGGCGGCCGCGACGTCACCGTCAGCACCGAAGCCGACCAGCGCCTGCGGGTCGCCTTCGTGCCGGAGGCGTTCGACGCCGACGCCTCGCGCGCGGTCGAGCAGTCCATCGAGATCATCCGCCGGCGGATCGACCAACTGGGCACCCGCGAACCCAATATCGTCCGCCAGGGCAAGGACCGCATCGTCATCGAGGCGGCCGGCGAGAGCGACCCCGAGAAGCTGAAGAGTGTCGTCGGGCAGACCGCCAAGCTGACCTTCCAGATGGTCGACGACAGCGTGCCGCTGCAGGAAGCCGCGCAAGGCCGCGTCCCTCCGGGGTCGGAGCTTCTGCAATCCACCGACGGCTATTCGCCGGTCTATCTGGTGAAGAAGCGCGCCGAGGTCACCGGCGAGATGCTGGTCGACGCTCAGGGCCGCTTCGATCAGCAGACCAGCCGGCCGATCGTCTCCTTCCGCTTCAACGGTCAGGGCGCGCGCCGGTTTGGCGAAGTGTCGAGCCAGAATATCGGCCGCCGCTTCGCCATCGTGCTCGACAAGAAGATCATCTCGGCGCCGGTGATCCAGAGCGCCATCACCGGCGGCAGCGGCCAGATCACCGGCAACTTCACGCCGGAGTCGGCCAACGAGCTGGCCATCCTGCTTCGCGCCGGCGCCCTGCCGGCGCCCCTGAAGGTCGAAGAGCAGCGCACCGTCGGCGCCGAACTGGGGGCCGACGCGGTCAAGGCGGGCGCCATCTCCGGCCTCGTCGGCCTGATCGGCGTGGTAATCTTCATGGTCGGCATGTACGGCTGGCTGTTCGGCGGGGTGTCCATCCTGGGCCTGATCGTCAACGGCCTGCTGATCGTCGGCTTCATGAGCATCACCCAGGCCACGCTGACCCTGCCGGGCATCGCCGGCCTGATCCTGACCCTGGCGGTGGCGGTCGACGCCAACGTGCTGATTTACGAACGGATGCGCGACGAACTGCGCGCCGGGCGGAGCATTCTATCGGCGATGGACTCCGGCTTCTCGCGCGCGATGGGCACCATCATGGACGCGAACATCACCCACCTGTTGTCGGCGGCGATCCTCTTCCTCTTCGGGGCGGGGCCGGTGAAGGGCTTCGCCTGGACCCTCTCCATCGGCGTGTTCACTACGGTGTTCACGGCGGTTCTCATTACGCAGGTCCTGCTCGCCTGGTGGTTCCGCGCCACCCGGCCCAAGACCCTGCCGATCGCCTGAGGAAGGCCGAGCGATGAAACATTGGCCTCTCGTCAAGGTCCTGCCGGTTCGAACCCACTTCAAGTTCGTCCGGTTGGGCAAGTATTTCGGCGTGCTCTCCGCGGTGCTGATCCTCGCCTCGCTGGCGATCACCCTGCTGCCGTTCAAGCCGCCCTGCTTCGGCATGGCCTGCGGGATCGACTTCAAGGGCGGCACGGTGCTGGAGATCTCCACCGCGCCCGAGCCCGTCGACATCGGCAAGCTGCGCGGCGCGCTGCACACCATAGAGCTCGGCGACGTTCAGGTGCAGGGCTTCGGCGCGCCGTCGTCCGCCATGGTCAAGTTCCAGACTCCGGACGGCGCCAGCCCCAGCCAGACTGTCGACGTGGTCAAGGCGAAGATCAGTCAGGCGCTCTCGCCCGTGAAATTCGTGCGCACCGACGTCGTCGGGCCCAAGGTCTCGGAGGAACTACTGACCAAGGGCGTGCTGGCGCTCGGCGGCGCCATGCTGATGATGCTGATCTACATCTGGTTCCGGTTCGAGCTGCAGTTCGGCCTGGGCGCGGTGGCGGCGCTGTTCCACGACGTGATCCTGACTTTCGGCCTGATCTCGATCCTGAAGATCGAGTTCAACCTGACGGCGGTCGCGGCCATCCTGACCATCATCGGCTACTCGATGAACGACACGGTCGTGGTGTTCGACCGCCTGCGCGAGAACCTGCGCAAGTACAAGCGCATGCCGCTCGCCGAGGTGATCGACCTCTCGATCAACGAGATGCTGACGCGGACCATCGTCACCAGCTTCACCGGCCTCCTGGCGCTGATCGCGCTGGCGGTGTTCGGCGGGCCGACGCTGTGGGGCCTGTCGGTGATCATGCTGTTCGGCATCGTCGTCGGCACCTATTCATCGATCTACATCGCCGCTCCGATCCTGCTGCTGTGGGGCGTCAAGCGCGGCGAGGAGGAACCCGAGGTGCTCAAGCCGGCCAAGGCCAGGCCGTAAGGCCATGGCCCGGCACGCGCCTTCGATCGACGCCTACGGAGACGGCGGCTTTCGCCTCGACGGCGAGCGGCGCGAGGGCTCGCTGCTGATCCTCAGCGACGAGGCGCGGACCTGGTCGGTCGGCGCGCTCTCCGAGCTGACGCCGGAGAGCCTAGCGCCGGTGCTGGAGGCTGGGCGCGTCGAGGTCGAATTCCTGCTGCTCGGCGTCGGCGCGCGCAACGCGATGCCGCCGCGCGTGGTGCGCGAGGCGCTGCAGCGGGCCGGGATCGGTCTGGAGTTCATGGACACCCCGTCGGCGGCGCGCCTTTACAATGTGCTCACCGCCGAGGGCCGGCGCCTCGCGGCCGCGCTGATCGCCATCTGAGGCTTCGCCCGCAGCTTTTCGCCCCCGACAAATCATCCTATACTGGACTGTCCAGGAAGGGATTCGAGGGGGGTTCAATGTCCGGGCTGCTAGCCAATCTTCGCAACACGGTGATCGTCAGCTTCATTTTGGCGCTGATCATCGTCGCCGGCTATTTCATGCATTACGGCTCTGCCGACGGCATCTTCTGGCAGGCGGTGTTCCGCTGGCTTCACGTGCTGTTCGGCATCATGTGGATCGGCCTGCTCTACTACTTCAACTTCGTGCAGATCCCGACCATGCCGAAGATTCCGGCCGAGCTGAAGCCGGGCGTCTCCAAGTTCATCGCGCCGGAAGCGCTGTTCTGGTTCCGCTGGGCGGCCCTCTTCACCTGGGTGATGGGCGTGCTGCTGGCGGTGGACCGCGGCTACTTTGTGCAGGCGGTGACGCTCGGCGCGATGGAAGGCTTCCAGACCCCGGCCCACAGCTTCATCGGCCTGGGCATGTGGCTGGCGACGATCATGTTTTTCAACGTCTGGGCCTTCATCTGGCCGGCGCAGAAGATCGCGCTCGGCCTGGTCGAGGCCGATGCCGACGCCAAGGCCGCCGCAGCGCGCAAGGCGATGCTGTTCTCGCGCACCAACACGCTGCTTTCGATCCCGATGCTGGTCACCATGACCATGAACCAGACGATCTTCGGCTGATCCGCCGATCATCGCTGTGAGAGGCCCGCCGGCGACGGCGGGCCTTTTTCGTTGGAGGTTGACGCCGCGCGCCCCAGGTCCCACCCCAGCGCCCAATGACCGATCCCCCGGCGCACGATTCCGAAGACCTCGACGCCTTGGTGCGGCGCGTCGATCCGGATCGCTGGCTGTCGAGCCGTTTCATCGGCGACCCCGAGCGCCGCGCCGACGTCGTCGCGCTTTACGCCTACGACCATGAGCTCGCGCGCGCGCCCAAGGTGGCGTCGAACTCGCTGCTGGGCGAGATCCGGCTGACCTGGTGGCGCGAAGCGCTCGACGAGATCTTCGAAGGAGGGGCCGTGCGACGGCACCCGACCGCCCAGGCGCTGGCGGGCGTGGTGGCCAGGCGCGCTCTGCCGCGCGAGCCGCTGGAGGCGATGATCGACGCTCGCTACCGCGAGCTCGATCCCGAGGCGCTTACCTATGAGGACGCGAAGAGCTGGGCGTTCGCGACCGGTGGCGTGTGCTCCCGGATGGTCGCGACGATCCTAGACCCGGCGCGTGACAAGACATTTGCCGACGATTGGGGGGCCATCTGGTCGCTGGCTCTCCGACTCAAGACCGGAAACATTGCAAGAGACGAGCGCGCCAAAGTACTCGCTGAAGTGCGGCTGTCGCTTGGTGAAGCGCGATCGGTCGAGCGTCGTCAGATCAGCATCGAGGCGTTTCCCGCGGTTGCCCACGTGACGTTCGCGGATGCCTACGCACGCGGCCGTGACCTCTCTAATCTTGGCAAGCGCCTACGAATTTTCCTCGCCGTCGCCCGCGGTCGGATCTGAGGCCTACTCCGCGGGCTCCAGCACCGGCGACGGCGTCTGCCACGCCGCCAGGTCCGCCAGCGCGCGTTCGCCCATCAGCCGCTTCTTCGCCCGGCCACGCTCCTTGGCGCCGAGCCGCCGGCCGTCGTCGGTGCGCTTGGGCGTATCGAGCGGCGGCAGCAGGCCGTAGTTGATATTCATCGGCTGGAAGGAGCCCTTGCCGCCTTCGAGGTGTCCGCCGGTGATGTGGCCGATCAGAGCGCCCAGCGCCGTGGTGGGCGGCGGCGGCTCCAGGGCCTGTCCCAGCCGTTCGGCCGCGGCCAGCCGCCCGGCCAGCAGGCCGATCGCGGCGCTCTCGACATAGCCTTCGACGCCGGTCACCTGGCCGGCGAAGCGCAGGCGGGTGTCCGCCTTGAGCCGCAGCTGGCGATCGAGTAGCCGCGGGCTGTTCAGGAAGGTGTTGCGATGCAGGCCGCCCAGTCTGGCGAACACCGCTTTCTCCAGGCCCGGGATCGTGCGGAAGATCTCGCTCTGCGCGCCGTGCTTCAGCTTGGTCTGGAATCCGACCATGTTCCACAGCGTGCCCAGCGCATTGTCCTGCCGAAGCTGCACGACGGCGTAGGCCTTTTCGGCGGGATTGTGGGCGTTGGTCAGGCCGACGGGCTTCATCGGCCCGTGGCGCAGGGTCTCGCGGCCGCGCTCGGCCATCACCTCGATCGGCAGGCAGCCGTCGAAGTAGGGCACGTTCTCCCAGGCCTTGAACTCGCTCTTGGGCCCGGCCAGCAGGGCGTCGATGAAGGCCTCGTACTGCGCCTTGTCCATCGGGCAGTTGATGTAGGCGGCCGCCTCGCCGCCGGGGCCTTCCTTGTCGTAGCGCGACTGGCGCCAGGCGACGTCCATGTCGATGGAGTCGAAGTTCACGATTGGGGCGATCGCATCGAAGAAGGAGAGCTGGTCCTCGCCTGTGAGGGCGAGAATGGCTTCTGCGAGCGCCGGCGAGGTGAGGGGGCCGGTGGCGACGATCACGCTGTCCCAGTCGGCGGGCGGCAGGCCGGCGATCTCCTCGCGGGCGATGGTGACTTGCGGATGCGCGGCGAGCCGCGCCGTGACCGCCTGCGCGAAACCTTCCCGGTCGACCGCCAGCGCGCCGCCGGCCGGCACCTGGTGCGCATCGCCGCAGGCCAGGATCAGCGAGCTCAGCCGGCGCATCTCGGCATGCAGCAGGCCGACCGCATTGCCGGTCCAGTCGTCGGCGCGGAAGGAGTTGGAGCAGACCAGCTCGGCCAGCTGATCGGTGTGGTGCGCATCGGTGCCGCGGATAGGCCGCATCTCGTGCAGGATTACGCTGACGCCCGCCTCGGCGAGCTGCCAGGTCGCCTCGGCGCCGGCCAGACCGCCGCCGACCACATGTACCGGTCTCGTATTCATGGCAGCTACGTAGCAATGTCGGCGACAGATCGCGAGCGGGGCCTTGCGCCACGTCGGGCCGCACCCGACCTTGCAGCGAAAGGGGTCGCCGATTCGTTCTTCGGAGCGAATTGCGTCATGGGATGGGAATGATCAAATTTTCGCCGAGCGAGGCTGCGCTGGAGGGCTTCCGGCTCACCCGCGAGCGTCCGGGCACGATCTTCGGCTGGGGCGTGGTCTTCGCCATCTGCATGTTCGTGATCGGCCGGCTGATGCTGATCAGCCTCGATCCCCAGCTCATCGAGCTCACCCGCAGTAAGAAGCAGATCGAGCAGCAAGATTTCGACCAGATCTCGGGCCTGCTCGCCCAGTCCTGGCCCACCTTCCTGCTCGTGCTCGTGCTGGTGGCGGCGGTCTATTCGACGCTGACGGCCGGCATCTATCGCCTGGTGCTTCGGCCGGGCGAGAAGGGATTCCTGCACCTGCGGTTCGGGCGGGACGAGTTGCGGCTCACGGGCCTCAACCTGGTGCTGGTCGCCTTCGGCATGCTGGGCCTGACGATGGAGATCGCCGCGCTGGCCGCCGCGAGCCAGGGCGCGAGCGTGGCCATGCTGGCCGCCGTCGTGATCTTCGTGGCCTCGATCTGGATCGGGGTGCGGCTGTCGCTCGCGACACCGATGACCTTCGCCGAACACCGCTTCGCGATCGGCGACGCGTGGGCCGCGACGCAGGGGAAGTTCTGGCCGCTGCTGGGCATGATCGTGCTCGCCGCGATCTTCTACGTCATGGTCTGGCTGTTGATCAGCATCATCGGCGCGGCGCTGATCGGCTTGGCCGGAGGCTCCGAGGCCCTGGAGAACATCAGCGCCCTCTCTGGTCCGGCCATCGTCATCGCCGCTCTGGTGGTGTTCCTGCAGCTGATCCTTCAGGTGATCCAGCTGGTGATGATCTATGCGCCGTTCGGCGTGGCCTATCGCCAGCTGCACGGCGACGCGCCGACGAGCCCCCCGCTGCAGCCGCTCGAGCAGAATGGCTAACCCGAGCCGCTTTTCCGCCAGCGATGCGGCGCTGGAGGGCTTGAACCTCGTCGGTAGGCGCTGGCGCGTGGTGCTGGGCTGGGCGGTCTTCAATCTGCTGGCGTTGATCATGGTGGTGGTCATCGCGGCGGTGTTGTCGACGATCGCGACGGCGTTAGCGGGCGGTTCGAACGTGGCGAACAGCCCCGCGGAGATGGCGGCCGGCGTCTTCGGGCTGGTCTGTGCGCTACAAGCCCAGGCGGTCATTGCGACGGGCGTTTTTCGGTTGGAGCTTCGTCCGGACCAGCCTGCGTTCCTGCACCTGCGGCTGGGCGGCGATGAGTTCCGCCTGCTGCTCATCTGGCTGATCTGCATCACCGGCGCCTGGGCGGTGCTATGGGCCGGCATGGTGGCCGGCGCGGTTTCTGGGCCGGGGCGCTGGGCGATCGAAGCGCTCGCCGCCGTTCTGCTGGTCTACCTGTTGCTGAGATTCGCGCTCGTCAGCCCGTCGAGTTTCACCCACCGCCGGATCGACTTTCCCCAGGCGTGGCGGCTCAGCCGCGGGCGGGTGCTGGCGCTGTTGGGCATGACCGCGCTCAGCCTGTCGCTGATCGGGCTTGTGATGGTCGCGGTTCTGGTGGCCCTGGTGGCGGTCGCTTTCGTCATCGGAGGCTTCAGCGGCCTGGCCGGCGTGTTCGGCGGGTCGGAGGGGCTGCAGGCTCATCCGGCGGTGTTCCTTCTGGCCTTCGCCGTCGAGATCATTCTGACCCCGGTGCTCTGGATGCTGGCCATGGCGCCGCTGGCGGCCGCGTACCGGGCGTTCACCGAGGGCGAGGCGGCGGCCTAGACCGAACCCCAACTTCCGCTCATCCCCGCGAAGGCGGGAACCCAGGCTTTTCATTTCGTCCTGAGATGGGTGAGAAGCGGCCAGTGTGAATCGGAAAACACCTGCATCCGCCGCCTTCGCGGGCATGAGCGGTGTTGTGATAGCTAGCGCTAAGCCCGCTTGCGGGCCGTCCCGCGGCGTTCGCGGTGACGTTCCAATAGCTCGGCGAGATAGCGGCCAGTCCAGCTCTTCGCGATCGCCGCGACCTGCTCGGGCGTGCCCGAGGCGACGATCTCGCCGCCGCCGTCGCCGCCTTCGGGGCCGAAGTCGACCAGCCAGTCGGCGGTCTTGATGACGTCGAGGTTGTGCTCGATCACCACCACGGTGTTCCCCTGGTCGACCAACTCGTGCAGCACTTCGAGCAGCTTCTTGACGTCGTCGAAGTGCAGGCCCGTCGTCGGCTCATCAAGGATATAGAGCGTCTTGCCGGTCGCCCGCCTGGAGAGCTCCTTCGACAGTTTCACCCGCTGGGCTTCGCCGCCGGACAGCGTGGTCGCCTGCTGGCCGACCTTGACGTAGCCCAGGCCCACCCGCTTCAGCGTCTCCATCTTCTCGCGGATCGGCGGCACCGCCTTGAAGAAGGTCGCGGATTCCTCTACCGTCATGTCAAGAACATCGGCGATGTTCTTGCCTTTGAACAGGATTTCCAGGGTCTCTCGATTATAGCGATGACCGTGGCAGACGTCGCAGGTGACGTAGACGTCAGGCAGGAAGTGCATCTCGATCTTGATCAGCCCGTCGCCCTGGCAGGCCTCGCAGCGGCCACCCTTGACGTTGAAACTGAACCGGCCCGGCCCATAGCCACGCGCCTTGGACTCCGGCAGGCCGGCGAACCAGTCGCGGATGGGCTGGAACGCGCCGGTGTAGGTCGCCGGGTTCGATCGCGGGGTGCGGCCGATCGGTGACTGGTCGATGTCGATGACCTTGTCGAACAACTCCAGCCCTTCGATCCGCTCGTGCGGCGCGGGCGAGTCCGAAGCGTTGTGCAGCCGGCGGGCGGCGGCCTTGTAGAGGGTTTCGATCGTGAAGGTGGACTTGCCGCCGCCGGAGACGCCGGTGATGCAGGTGAAGGTCCCAACCGGGATCTCGCCGGTCACGCCCTTGAGATTGTTGGCGGTCGCGCCCACCACACGGAGCATCTTCTTCTTCGAGAACGGCCGGCGGTCTTCGGGAACCTCGATCTCGCGCTCGCCCGACAGGTACTGGCCGGTCAGGCTCTTCGGCTCGCGCATGATGTCTTCGGGCGTGCCCTGAGCGATGATCTCGCCGCCGTGCACCCCCGCGGCGGGCCCCATGTCGATGACGTGGTCGGCGGTGAGGATCGCTTCTTCGTCGTGCTCCACCACCAGCACCGAGTTGCCCAGGTCGCGAAGGCCCCGGAGGCTATCGAGCAAGCGGGTGTTGTCGCGCTGGTGCAGGCCGATCGAGGGCTCATCGAGGACATAGAGCACGCCGGTCAGGCCGGAGCCGATCTGACTGGCCAAACGGATGCGCTGACTCTCGCCGCCCGACAGCGTTCCAGAGCCGCGGCTGAGGTTGAGGTAGTCGAGGCCGACGTTGACCAGGAAGCGCAGGCGGTCGTTGATCTCCTTCAGGATCCGCCGGGCGATCTCCATCTGCTTTTCGGTGAGTTGGCCATCCAGGCTCTCAAACCACTCGCGGCCGTGCTTGATCGACAGCGCCGAGATCTCGCCAATGTGCCTGCCGGCGATTTTCACCGCCAAGGCCTCGGGCTTGAGACGGTAGCCGTTACAGGCCTCGCAAGGCGTCTCCGACTGGTAGCGGCCGAGCTCCTCGCGCACCCAGGCTGAATCGGTCTCGCGCCAGCGGCGCTCCAAGTTCGGCAGCACGCCCTCGAAGGTCTTGTTGACCTCGTACTTGCGGGCGTTGTCGTCGTAGACGAAGCGGATCTTGTCCGAGCCGGAGCCCTGCAGCACCACCTTCTTCGCCGCGTCCGGTAGCTTGTACCAGGCGACGTCCATCGAGAAGTCGTAGTGGCGGGCCAGCGCCTGCAGCGTCTGGGTGTAGAGCGGGGAGGGGCCGCGCGCCCAGGGCGCCACCGCGCCCTTGTGCAGCGGCTTGTCCTTGTCCGGCACCACCAGGTCGGCGTCGAAGGCGAGCTTGGCGCCCAGGCCGTCGCAGACCGGGCAGGCGCCGTAGGGGTTGTTGAATGAGAACAGCCGCGGCTCGATCTCGCTGATGGTGAAGCCAGAGACCGGGCAGGCGAACTTCTCCGAGAAGATCAGCCGGCGGGGCTCTTCCTCAGTGGGGTCCTTGTCGGCCCATTCGGCGACCGCGATGCCGTCAGCGAGCCGCAGCGCGGTCTCCAGGCTATCGGCGTAGCGTTGCTCCAGACCAGGCTTGGCAACCAGCCGGTCCACGACCACGTCGATGTCGTGTTTGAACTTCTTGTCGAGCGTCGGCGCGTCCTCGATCGGGTAGAACTCGCCGTCGATCTTCAGGCGCTGGAAGCCCGACTTCTGCCACTCGGCGATCTCCTTGCGGTACTCGCCCTTCCGGCCGCGCACCACCGGCGCGAGCAGATAGAGGCGCGTGCCCTCGTCGATGACCTTGAGCTTATCGACCATCTGGCTGACGGTCTGGCTCTCGATCGGCAGGCCGGTGGCCGGCGAATAGGGGACGCCGACCCGCGCCCACAACAGGCGCATATAGTCGTGGATCTCGGTCACCGTGCCCACTGTGGAGCGCGGATTGCGGCTAGTGGTCTTCTGCTCGATCGAGATCGCCGGCGACAGGCCCTCGATCAGGTCGACGTCCGGCTTGCTCATCAGCTCGAGGAACTGGCGGGCGTAGGCCGACAGGCTCTCGACGTAGCGCCGCTGGCCTTCTGCGTAGATGGTGTCGAAGGCTAGAGAGCTCTTGCCCGAGCCGGAAAGACCGGTCAGCACCACCAGCTGTCCGCGCGGGATGTCGACGCTGACATCCTTGAGATTATGCTCGCGCGCGCCGCGGACGCGGATCTGGTTCGACTGGTCTGACATCTGAGTCCCGGGAGGCCTGCGGCCCGTCGGCGGTCCGAGGGGCCGGGCTAATGTAGTTCCGCGACTCGTAGATATCACCAGAACACAACACGAACAAATGCGTTGCGGCGTTTGGACCCGTGTGTGGTCTTTAGGCTCGGCGGTTGAGCGCAATCGCCGTCGCGCCGCCGGCGGCGACAGGCGCGCGGGCGGTGGGGCCGTAGCCGGCGAGCTGGTCGCGTTGGCTGGCGACCTCCTCGGCGATGGTGCGCACCAGGCCTTCGGTGACGAACTTGGCCGCGGTCAGCGCCCGGCCGTGGCGCCCGAGCACGACGTCGAACGCCTCGGTCGCCTTGGCCAACCTGCGGCGCTGGTCGATCGGCGCCTCTTCGATCAGCCCGGTGTCGGCGCGGATGCGGGTCGACTCGTGCCGGTAGAGGTTGGCGAGCCGGGCGGCCTCGTCCATCAGGTTCGCCGCGTCCTGCGGGCGGTGCGCCTCGAAGCACTCACACTGCCGAGCCATGATCTCGGTCAGCCTTTCGGTTAGGATCAGCATCTGGTCGACGCGCTCGGCGGCGTCGTGGGCGGCAAGGGCCATGGGCGCTCCTTAGGTAAGTCCCTGCATTTTCAGCATTTCGCGTTCGACCTGGGCGGCGACGCCGATCCCGCCCGCGCGGGTGGTCTGCTTCGCCATCTCCTCGGTGAGGAACGACTTGAACATCGCCTCGCCGGGACCGCCGCCAAACGGCGCGGAGGCGTCGCCGACGCCCTCGAACGCCTGCTGCAGCATGACGGAGAGGAAGCTCGCCTCGAACCTCTGGGCGGTGTCGTGGATCTTGGCGCGGCGCGCGAGATCGTCCGGTGAAGGGACGACCGCGGCTGCGGCGGCGTTGGAAGCAGCGACGCTCATCACATCACCTCGATGTCGGCCTGCAGCGCGCCGGCCGCCTTGATGGTCTGCAGGATGGAGATCATGTCGCGGGGGGTGACGCCGAGCGCGTTCAGGCCGGCCACCAGGGTGGAGAGCGACGCGCCGTTGCGCACCGTGAGGAACTGGCGGCCCTTTTCCTCGTCGATCGAGACCGCGCTCTGGGGCACGACCGTCGTCTGGCCCTTCGAGAACGGCGCCGGCTGACTGACCGCGGGCGCCTCCTGGACCGAGATGGTCAGGTTGCCCTGCTGGATGGCGACGGTGGAGACGCGGACGTTCTCGCCCATGACGATCACGCCGGCGACCTCGTCGATCACCACCTTGGCCGGGGCGTCTGGCTCGACCGACATGTTCTCGATCTGCGAGACGAAGCTCATCATGTCCTGGCCTGCGGCCGGGTGGATGGCGACGATCGTCGGGTTCTCGGCGACCGCGGCGCCGGGGAAGCGGGCGTTGATCACGTCGGCGATGCGGCGCGAGGTGGTAAAGTCGGGATTGCGCAGCGTCATACGCAGCGTGCCCATGCTGGCGAGCTGAAAGCCGATCTCGCGCTCGACCACCGCGCCCGAGGCGATGCGGCCGGCGGTCGGCACGCCCCTCGAGACCGTGCTGCCCGATGAACCCGAGGCGCTGACCGAGCCGGTCTGCACGGTGCCTTGCGACACGGCGTAGGCCTGACCGTCGGCGCCCAGCAGCGGCGTGACCAGCAGGGTGCCGCCCAGCAGGCTCTTGGCGTCGCCCAGCGCCGAGACGTTCACGTCGATTTGCGATCCGGCCGCTGCGAAGGCGGGGAGGCGGGCGGTGACCATCACCGCGGCGACGTTCTTGGTGTTGAGGTTGGCGTCGCGGGTGTTGACGCCAAGCCGCTCGAGCATGGCCTCAAGACTCTGCTTGGTCATCGGCGCGTTGCGCAGCGCATCGCCGGTGCCGTTCAGGCCCACGACGATGCCATAGCCGACGAGCATGTTCTCGCGAACACCCTCGAACTCGACGATGTCCTTGATCCGCGATTTGGAGAAGGCGGGCGTCGCCGTCAGGACGGCGGCGGCGGCAAGGACAAGGGCGATACGAATTGGACGAAGCATGGTTAACCGCAAAGCTGTTCCCACAGCTCGCAATGCGACGGTCGTGCCAGTCGTTGGCTGCAGAAAACCTTCGTAAAATCAATGGTGGAGACTGGGGCGAGGGCGGCGCCTGGCGCCCTGTCGGCAGAAACTGCCCGGCATTAACCATACCGCAAGCGTGGCGGTGGAGCCTGCTGCCATTAGATTGAACGGCGGAACGTGAGTCGCCCCAATGAAGATCACCGGACCCAAGGGAACTGGCGCGGCGGAGGGCCGCCGCGCGGCGCGGCCCGCGGGCGGAGGCGGCGGCGGGTTCCGGCTTCCGTCGGTCGATGAGACTGGCGGGACCACCCAGCCGGGTGGCGTAGCGAGGACCGCCGGCGTCATGGGCGTGGACGCGCTTCTGGCTCTGCAGGAGGTCGGCAACCCGCTCGAAGGCCGACGCCGGGCGGTGCGGCGAGCCAGCCGAATTCTCGATATTCTCGATGAGGTGAAGCTCGCGCTGCTTGACGGCGAGCTCAGCCTGACGCAACTCGACCGCTTGCGGCGGGCCGTGAGCGAGGAGCGAGGGCTGACCAGCGATCCACGACTGGATGGCGTGCTCGACGAGATCGAACTGCGCGCCGCCGTTGAAATAGCCAAGCTAGAGACCGCAGCCTATGCGGCCTAAGCGCACGGATAGGGAGCGTGCCGATTGAAAAGAACGTTGGTTTCGATGTACACGCAGCGCGTCGTTGTTGGCGTCCGGGGGGCGTGAGGATTTCATGAGCACAGCCGCGGCATTGGCGGAGAAGCCTGAGTATCGTCCGACTGAGGACGAAGAGTTCATGAACGACCGGCAGCTTGAGTATTTCAAGCAGAAGCTATTCGACTGGAAGGAAGAGATCCTTCGAGAGTCGCGTGAGACGCTCACCCATCTCCAGAGCGAAACCGAAAATCATCCTGATCTGGCCGATCGCGCCTCTTCGGAAACTGACCGGGCTCTCGAGCTTCGCACCCGCGATCGCCAGCGTAAGTTGATCTCCAAGATCGACGAGGCGCTGCGACGGATCGAGGACGGCAGCTACGGCTACTGCGAAGAGACCGGAGAGCCGATCGGGATCGCCCGCCTCGAAGCCCGGCCGATCGCCACGCTGAGCCTCGAAGCTCAAGAGCGTCACGAGCGGCGCGAGCGCGTCCACCGGGACGACTGACCGCAAACGAAATAAGCGATCAGGCGGGGCGCCTGATCGCTTCTTACTTGCTTGATTTGCGGCCTGTTGCGTGCGGCTGGCTTATTCCAACCCCGGTCCCGCGCGCGCGAAATTGGCGACCTTCTTCGTCGCTTCCTCACCCAGCATCGCATGCTGCATGGCCCGGGGCTGCTGCGGCTTGGCGGCGAACTGCGAACTCGGCGTGAACAGGCGTCGGCCTAGCGCGGCCACCTTCTCAAACGGCGAGAAGAGCGCCGCGAAGCCGCGCTTGCCTCCGCCGATCGCGCGCACCGTCGGCGGCGATCGTGAGGGTTGCGTAAAGCTGGGAGGTTCGAGCAGGTCCGCCGCAGCGAGCTCCATGACCGGCGCGGCCTCGGCGCTGAGAACCGACATCGGGCGCTCGACCGGCATCTGCGCGAGCTCGACCGCGGGCTTGCCGGCGCCATCGGCGTTCTCCGCAGGCGTAGCCGTCTGAACTGCAGGCTTGTCCGCGCCGGCTGAATCGGCGGCTGACGGTTCGCCCTCGACGATGATCGGCGCCCTGCGGGGCGCGCCTTCTTCGATGATCGGCGCCGTCGGCGCCCTGGCGACGGTGATCTTGGCGCGCAACGGCCAGTCGTAGCTGGTGTCGCAAGCCGCCGAGAGCAGCCTGGCGCTGGGCTCGTCCGGGCGCGGCGTGAACCAGTCCTGGGACTTGGACTCGGCCGTCGCTTCGCCTTCGCGATTCGGATCGGCGTAGCTGGCGCTGCGGATCACCCGCATGCGCTCGGCCTTGCAGTCGAAGATGACGTGGGCGTCCCAGGAGCCGAAGCCGTGCGGCTTGGACCAGTCGGCCTTGAGGCGCTCGGCGCGAACCAGCGCGATCACCTCGCCGGTCGGCGCGGGCGGGCCCAGCCGCTCGACGCTATAGATGTTGTCCGGTCCAGCAATGGCGACGTTGGTCGCCTGCAGGTCGGTATTGTTCGCCACCCAGCGCGCCAGATCCGGCTGCGCGGTTTCAGCCGCGACCACAGGCGTCGCGGCGAGAGCGGCTATGAATATTCCGATCGCAATCCGCATCATCGGAGACTTCCCATCATCAACTTTTGCGGCAGACTACGCCCTCTATCCCTAAGGGTCGGTTTAACTGGCGGAATACCGGCGCCGTGCTCTTTGGGTCATGAGGCGGAACCGCCTCTGGTGTGCTGGATCTGGAGTTCGTCTGCACCTGGGCCAGGCGCTGGAGCGAACTTCAGATCCGTAAAGCACACCAGAAACATGTACTTCCTAGTGTCCTGATCGATTTCGAAGTTCTTCTGAGGCCGCCAAAATGCACGACGAACTTCGGAATCGGGACATCGCGGGCGTGCTTTTGCGCCCGACGGTAGGCTGAGCTATATGCTCACTTTGAGCATATGCGGCTGAGCAAGCGAACCGAGCGCCGATCGATGACAAGCCCGTTCTACGCGATCCACACTCACGGCTTCGCCCGCGTCGCGGTCTGCACGCCGAGCGTGGCTGTCGGCGATCCGGGCGCGAACGTCGCCGAGACGTTGGCGCTGGCGAAACGCGGCGACGCCGAGGGCGTCGACCTGATGCTGTTCCCGGAACTCGGCGTCTCAGCCTACGCGATCGACGACCTGTTCCTGCAGGACGCCCTGCTGCGCCGGGTCGAGGGGGAACTGCGGAGGCTGGTGGACGCCAGCGCCAAGCTTGGCCCCGTGCTGGTGGTGGGCGCGCCGCTGCAACACGGCGGGCGGCTCTACAACTGCGCCGTGGTGATCGCCAAGGGCGAGGTTCTGGGCGTCGTGCCGAAGAGCTTCCCGCCCAACTACCGCGAATATTACGAACTGCGCTGGTTCGCGCCGGGGTGGGGGGTGCAGGGGCTGGAGATCGAGCTCGCCGGCCGCCGCGCGCCGTTCGGCACGGATTTGATCTTCCACGCAAACGACTTGAAGGATTTCATCTTCGCCGCTGAAATCTGTGAGGATTTCTGGGCGCCGATGCCGCCTTCGACGCAAGCCGCGCTGGCCGGCGCGCTGATCCTGCTCAACCTCTCGGCCTCGAACATCGTGGTCGGCAAGGCGGACGATCGGGAGATGCTCTGCGCGTCGCAATCGAGCCGCTGCCAAGCCGCCTACCTGTATTCCGCCGCAGGCCCCGGCGAGAGCACGACGGACCTCGCCTGGGACGGCCAGGCGAGCATTCACGAGCTTGGCCGCCGGCTGGCCCAGACGGAGCGCTTCCCGGTCGGCTCGCAGATGTGCGTCGCCGACATCGACGTCGAGCGGCTGCGCCTGGAGCGGCTGCGCACGCCGACGTTCAACGCCGCGGAGATGGCGGCCGGCCAGCCCGAGAAGGTGTTTCGCCGCATCCGCTTCGACCACCGGCCGCACCGCAAGGATGTCGGGCTGAAACGGACGCTCGAGCGCTTTCCGTTCGTGCCGAGCGACGCGGCGCGGCTCGACAAGGACTGCTTCGAGGCCTTCAACATCCAGGTTCAGGGGCTTTCCAAGCGGATCACCGCGACCCGCAGCGAGCGGATCGTCATCGGGGTCTCCGGCGGCCTCGATTCGACCCACGCGTTGATCGTGGCCTGCAAGGCGTTCGACGCGCTAGGCCTGCCCCGCGCCAACGTCCTGGCCTTCACCTTGCCGGGCTTCGCCACCAGCGAGGGGACCAAGTCGCACGCCTGGGCGCTGATGAATGCGCTCGGCGTCACCGGCCGCGAGATCGACATCAAGCCGGCGGCGGAGCGCATGCTGGAGGACATCGGCCATCCGTTCGCCGACGGCCAGCCGATCTACGACGTCACCTTCGAGAACGTGCAGGCGGGGTTGCGCACCGACTACCTGTTCCGCCTGGCCAACCAGAACAACGGCTTCGTGCTCGGCACCGGCGACCTTTCCGAGCTGGCGCTCGGTTGGTGCACCTATGGGGTCGGCGATCAAATGAGCCATTACAATGTGAACAGCTCGATTTCTAAGACTCTAATTCAACATCTGATCCGCTGGGTGGCGACCACCCGGCAGTTCGATACGGCCGCTTCGCAGACCCTGCTGGGCGTTCTCGACACGGACATCTCGCCGGAACTGGTGCCGGCCGACGCCACGGGCGCCATCCAGAGCACTCAGGCGATCGTCGGCCCCTACGAGTTGCAGGACTTCAACCTCTACTACATCACGCGCTACGGGCTCCGCCCATCAAAGGTGGCCTTCCTCGCCTGGCACGCCTGGAAGGATGCGGGCGAGGGAGCCTGGCCGCCGAACTTCCCCGATAGCGCTCGCAACGCCTACGACCTGGCGACGATCAAGCGCTGGCTACGCGGCTTCCTGTTCCGCTTCTTCCAGACCAGCCAATACAAGCGATCGGCCATGCCGAACGGACCGAAGGTTATTTCCGGCGGCAATCTCTCGCCGCGCGGCGATTGGCGGGCGCCGTCCGATGGCAGCGCGACCGTCTGGATCGAAGAGCTCGACGCAAACGTGCCGTGAAGCTCAGCCGGCCCGGGCGACCTTGGCCCCGGCGTCGCGCGGCAGGCTCGCCGCCTTCAGGAGCGGGACCACGTCCTCGATCTGTTCGACGCTCGACCAGGCGGTCATGAACTCCGGCGGCGTGAGCTTGGCGTCCACCGTGTGCTGGAACAGGTCGAACAGCGGTCGCCAGAAGCCGTCAGGATTGAAGAAGACCACCGGCTTGGCGTGCAGCTCCAGTCTGCGCCACGACAGCAGCTCGACGACCTCCTCCAGCGTGCCGACGCCGCCCGGCAGCACGACGAAGGCGTCGGCGCTCTGGAACATCAGCATCTTGCGCTCGTGCATGTTGCCGACGACCACGTGATCGATGGTCTCGAGCGCCCGTTCGCGGCCGACTAGAAAATCGGGGATGATCCCCAACACCGCGCCGCCCGCGTCGCTGGCGGCGCGGGCGCAGGCGCCCATCAGTCCCACTCCGCCGCCGCCGTAGATCAGCTTCAGGCGCGCGCCGGCGATCGCTTTGCCGAGCTCGGCGGCCGCTTGCAGGTAGGCGGGGGCGGCCGCATCGGACGATCCGCAGAAGACGCAGACGGATTCGACGGCCTGTGTCAGTCGCGCCATCAGGAATGCTCCATCGGCCTTGCTTGCAGAGGCGGAGCGAAGCCACCATTAGCAAAGGCCAGGATAAGGAATGTGGTCTCGCAACAGTTTCAGAGGAAGGCGCGATTCGTCGCCGCTATCGTGACGTTCGCACTCATCACGGGTTGTGGGGCCCGTCCGCCCAAGAGCGCCGACGATTCCGCGTCGGCGGAGCCGGGCTATGTGCCGCCGCCGGCGGTTACGAGCGCGATCGCCTCGGCCGGGCAGGTGGTGATGACCGGCGAGGCGCCCGCGGGCGCCCAGGTGCGGCTGGCCAACCCCGCGGGCGGCGGGGTGAGCGGCCGGGCGGACAGCAACGGCCGTTGGGCCATACGGCTCTCGACCGATGGCCAGGCGCGGATCTACGGCCTCTCCGCGATCGGCGACGGGCGGCGGGTGCAGGCCCAGGGTTATCTGCTGGTCGGCCCGCGTGGCGAGACGGCGTTGCTGCGCTCGGGCGCCGGCGCATTGCGCCTTGATCGCGCGCCAGGATCCCGGATCGCCGCGGTCGACTTCGACGCCGACGGTGGGGCTCTGGTGTCCGGCTGGGCCCCGGCAGGCACGGACGTGGCTTTCCGGCTCGACGGGCGCCTTCTCGGGGAAGCCCGCGCCGACGCGGACGGTCGGTTCAGTTATGCGCTGCCGCGCCTGGCCGGCGGAACGCGCCGGATCGCCGCCACGGGCGTGGGTTTCACAGACGAGATGAGGGTCGAGGTGTCGCCGCCCAGTCCGTTGACCAACGGCCCGCTGCTGGCGCGTCCCACCGGCGATGACCTGCGCGCCGATTGGCTAACGCCTGGCGGCGGGGTGCAATCGACCGTGCTGGCGGGTTAGCGGTGACCTCTGTTCATGCTCACGCCGCGCGGCGCTTCCACGAAGCCGACGCCGTTGCCCCCAAGGGGGTGAAGTTCGACTTCTTCACCTCCATGGCGGACCTGCTGCGGCTGGTGCTGCGCTCCAACGCCCCGCAATTGCGACTGCGGATCGCCGCGGCGCTGGTGTTCGTGGTGGTGGGAAAGCTCGCCAGCGTCTGGGGACCGGTCGTGCTGGGCGAGGCGGTGAATACGCTGACGCCCTCCGGCGACGCGACTCTGGGCTCGGGTTTCGTGTCTGGGGCGCTGGCGTTCGCGGGCCTGAGCTTCATCGCCGCCTGCGCGCCCTATGCCCGCGACATCGTCTTCACGCGCGTGTCGCAATCCACCATGGCGCGCGCCGCGATCGAAACCTTCCGGCATTCGCTGGGGCTCTCGCTGGACTTCCACCATTCGCGGCAGCTGGGCTCGCTGGCCAGGATCATCGACCGCGGCTCGCGCGCGACCGACTTCCTGCTTCGGAGCGTGGTGTTCAACATCGGCCCGACGCTGATCGAGCTGGCGTTCGGCATGATCGTGCTGGCCACCCGGCTCGACTGGCGTTTCGCGCTCACCGCGTTCCTCAGCATCGCCGTCTATGTCGTCGTCACTTTCCGCATCACCGATTGGCGGCTGTCGCACCGGCGCGAGCTCAACGAGGCGGAGACGCGGGCCGCCGGCCTCTCGGTTGACGCGCTGATCAACTATGAGACCGTGAAGACCTTCGGCGCCGAGCTCAGGGTGGTCGGCGGCTATGCGGACGCCATGGCCGACTATGTGGACGCGGGCGTGCAGGCCAACACCTCGCTGAACCTGCTGAACGTCTCGCAGTCGTTCATCCTGAACCTCGGCCTGGCGGTGATGACGGTGATGGCCGGGCTCGCCGTGACGGGCGGCGAGATGCACATCGGCCAGGTGGTCACCGCGGTGCTGCTGCTGCGCAGCCTCTACCAGCCGCTCGGCATCCTGGGCTTCAATTACCGCGAGATCCGCCAGGGCTTCATCGACATGGAGCAGATGGTCGGCTTGAACCAGATCAAACCGGCCATCGTCGACGCGCCCGCCGCGCGGGATCTGCCGCCGGCCAGCGGGCAGGGCGCGGCGCTCGCCTTCGACCACGTCGGCTTCCGCCACGACGCGCGATCGCATGGGCTGGATGATGTGACTTTCGAAGCGCGGCCGGGCGAGACCGTGGCGCTGGTCGGTCCGTCGGGGGCCGGCAAGACCACTGCGGTGCGGCTGGCGTTGCGGCTGATCGATCCGCAGGCCGGTCGGGTCAAGATCGACGGGGTCGACATGCGGGAGGTGCGGCAGGAGGCGCTGCGCGCCGCCGTCGCCCTGGTGCCGCAGGACGTGGCGCTGTTCAACGACACCCTCTGGCGCAACATCGCCTTCGCGCGGCCGGAGGCTACGCCGCAGGCTGTCCGCGCCGCCGCCGACGCCGCCGAGCTCGGCGCCTTCATCGACGGGCTTCCTGACGGCATGGCGACGCGGGTGGGGGAACGAGGCCTCAAGCTTTCCGGCGGCGAGCGCCAGCGGGTCGGCATCGCCCGCGCGCTGCTGGCCGATCCTCGGCTGCTGATCCTCGACGAGGCCACCAGCGCGCTGGACGGCCCGACCGAAGCGGCGATCCAGGAGACGCTCCGCAAGGCGCGGGCCGGACGCACGACCCTGGTCATCGCCCATAGGCTCTCGACCATCGTCGACGCCGACCTGATCGTCGTGCTGCGTCGCGGCCGCGTGGTCGAGCGCGGGACCCATGCGGAGCTGCTGGAGAGGGCCGGAGAATACGCCGCGCTCTGGCGGCGACAGACCCGCACGGCCTGAGCCGAGCGCGCTTCCTTACTCTGCGACGAGCCCTTATCCTGGCGGGCAATCCAGTGAATGAGGCGCGCCGTTGCGATATCTGCACACCATGGTTCGGGTGAAGGACCTCGAGGCCTCGCTCGCCTTCTACTGCAACTTGCTGGGCCTGGTTGAGGTGAAGCGCGTCGACGCGCCCGCCGGCCGCTTCACACTGGTCTTCCTGTCGACGACGAAGGACGCGGAGGCGCACGGCGACGCCGCGCCGATGGTCGAGCTGACCTACAACTGGGATCCGGAGGACTACGACGGCGGGCGCAACTTCGGCCACCTCGCCTATGCGGTCGACGACATCTACGCCGCCTGTCAGCGCCTGATGGATGGCGGGGTGACGATCAACCGGCCGCCACGCGACGGACGGATGGCCTTCATTCGCTCACCGGACAATATTTCGGTGGAGCTGCTGCAGGCCGGAGCGGCCCTGCCGCCGGCGGAGCCTTGGGCTTCCATGCCGAACGTAGGCGCCTGGTAGGCGCAGCAAGGAGGACCAGATGGCCGACGCCGCCCGCTCACCCGTTCTGAAACTCAACGACGGCCAGCGGATGCCGCAGCTCGGCCTGGGGGTGTTGCAGGCGCCGCCCGACGAGACCGCCGAGGTGGTGCGCACGGCGCTGCAGACCGGCTACCGGCTGATCGATACGGCCGCGGCCTACCGCAACGAAGCCGGCGTGGGCGACGGGGTGCGCAGTTCGGGCGTCCCGCGCAAAGAGATCTTCGTCACCACCAAGCTGTGGAACACCAACCACGGCTACGACGAGGCGCTCGCCGCCTTCGACCGCAGCCAGCAACGGCTGGGCCTCGATTACATCGACCTCTTCCTGATCCACTGGCCCGTCCCGGCGCAGGGCCGCTACATCGACGCCTGGCGGGCGATGGTGCGGCTGCACGAGGAGGGCCGCGTGCGTTCGATCGGCGTGTCGAACTTCATGATCGAGCACCTGCGCCGCGCCGCGGCCGAGACCGGCGTCACGCCGGCCGTGAACCAGATCGAGCTGCACCCGAAGTTCCAGCAGAGCGAGTTGCACGCCTTCCATGCGGGGCAGGGGATCGTCACCCAGTCCTGGAGCCCGTTGGGCCGCGGCGACTCGATCAAGCACGCCGAATTCGCCCGCATCGGCGCGCGCCACGGCAAGACCGCGGCTCAGGCCATCATCCGCTGGCACCTGCAGCAGGGCTTGAGCGTGATCCCCAAGTCGGTGCGCGCCGAGCGCATCGCCGAGAACTTCGAGGTCTTCGACTTCGCCCTCGACGAAGCGGACATGGCGGCGATCGCCAAACTCGACGACGCGGCCGGCCGCATCGGGCCCGATCCGCTGGTGTACAGCTGATCGGGCTGTGGCTCCCGCGGACCTGGCCTATGTGTTCGTGCCGCTCGGCATCGTCGCGGCCTTCACTGTCATCGACGATCTCAAAACCGGCCAGTCCTCAAGTCGGGGCTGGACCTTCACGGCGACGGACAATCCGCTCGGCTTTCTCGCAGCGATCGGCGGCAAGCTTTTCGTGGATGGGCTAGGGGGGCATATCTGCTGTTTTCGGCAGGCCTAGTGGGCGACCCGTTCCTGCCGATCCGCGATTTCCTCCATGCCCTAGGTCTGCGCGGCGCCTAACGCCTGCAACGAAAACGCCCCCGGATCGGTCCGGGGGCGTTTGTGCATTCGGGTGCGCCTTGGATCAGGTGGCGTAGCTGCTGATCGTCGACGCGGTCTTGTTGATCGCGCTCGAGATGGCGTCCTTCAGGCTGCCGACGGCGACGACGATGCCCAGGCCGACGATGGCCAGGATCAGCGCGTATTCGGCCGCTGAGGCGCCGGATTCGTCTTGGAAGAATTGAACGAGCTTG
>Ga0070670_100000049_pt1 | contig 132683 bp, 130 predicted proteins | sample KBSS63metaG_FD_64665 | JGI IMG/M metagenome (GOLD analysis project Ga0070670, IMG submission 64665) | Switchgrass rhizosphere microbial communities from Kellogg Biological Station, Michigan, USA - KBS S6-3 metaG | ecosystem: Host-associated > Plants > Roots > Rhizosphere > Soil ... | reverse complement strand
GCCGGCGCTGCCGTAGATGTAGTAGGCGTTGTATCTCACGAGGCGCGACGGGTAGTAGACGCGGATTTTCGGCGGCGCGGTGAAATCGACGGCAGTCGTTCCGCAACTGCTGTTGAAGTCGGGCGCGATCGATCCGTCGCGCAGGAAGATGATGTCCGCGCCGTTGGCGCAATCGATGTCGTTGAAACCGGTCGTCGAAATCTGGATGTCCTTCGACAACTGCTTCCACCACACCGCGCCGGATGGAGCGGGACGGTTGTTCTCACCGATGCGCGTCCAGTTCGTGGAGACGGTCATGTCGGCGGTGGGAGAGTTGAGCATCGAGATGGCGTAGCGCGAACCGGGACCATCGATCGTGATGCGCCACGGTCTGCGCGACGAGATGGCGTCCTGCCGCGTCATGCGAAGCGCGGCGGAAAGCTCCGTCGAAGCGCTGCGGATCCGGTACTGCGGCAGGAGTTGAAACAGAGCCGGTAGGCTGACCAGCGTGACCACGCCGAGGATTCCGACGACGGTCAGGAGCTCAGCCAGGCTGTATCCGCGGGCATGCTTGCAATGGGATCTCAAAGTCGCTCCCTATTCCGGAACACTCTTCAGCGAAAGCAACGTCGGGATGGTCGGCAGCGCCCACGGCCAGTCGGGCCTGTCGCAGAGCGAGGCGTGATCGCCCTGCCTCGAGTCGATGGCCAGCGTGCTGTCGACAGTCGTGTCGAGATTGACACGGTTCTCCGCCACCAGGACGCCGATGAGTGCGTTCTGCGAGTCGGTGAGGATCTGCTCGTGCGCGGCCATAATGGCCGCGTACTGCGGAGTGGTGAGGTTCGTCGCGCAGGTGTTGCTCGGCGCGCAGCAGTCGGAGTGCGTGTAGAGGTCGCGGCCGGTGATCCACATGACGCCGTTGGACATGGCCGGTGCCCAGGTCGAATCCGCATGAAACCGGATGGATCCGGCGGCGATGACCGTCATGGCGGTGTCCATCGCTCCGTTCTTGTACCACTGCCCGTCGATGAGCACCGTCGATCCGCTCTGATCGCTCTGGATGGTGAAGACGGTCTTCGGTACGCGATTGACGTTGAACGGGATGTGCGACGTGTCCGCGCTGCCGTCCTTGGGGTCATCGTCAGCCGGGACAACGGTGAACGTCGGCGCACCGGGACAGGTCGCTCCGCCTGTGAGAGTCGTCCCGCTGCCGCACAGCGTCCAACCCGCTTTGGTCTTGTCCCATTTGTACAGAACCGGCAGACTGCCCGTCGTCCGTGCCGGCTTTGGATTGCCCGCCGTGTCGTACTCGAGGTTGTAGTCCTGACAACGCGCCAGATTGTTGACGCCGCAGGGGCGAGACGGGGGATTGTTGGTCACATCGTTATCCGTCCACGCAGTATCGAGCGGACGCGACGCCGCGAGGTAGTACTTCGACAATTCCGCGGTCGTGGTCGGCTTGTAGGCCAGATCCCACGGATTGATCTCGGGCGCTCGGATGGTCCCCGCTCCCGGCTTTGTGCTGCCGCTGCCTCCGCTGACCGTTCCGGTGGCGGTGACCATCGGATCCTGGCCGCCGCTGATGTCGCCTATCTCGGCGTTTCCGTTCGCGTGAATGTTCTCGCAGCCGTCGCCGCACATGACGCCCGCGGTGGTCTTGAAAACAATGTCGCCATTTCCGAGAACGGCCGGCTTGGGCTGCGCGTCGCCGATGACCGCTTCCATGACTTCACGCGCGATGACGGCGCCGGCCGAGTCGGTTTTGACGGCGGTCACGCGAACGGTGCAAATGCCGTATGCCTTTCCGTTGACATTGGGTGGACCGTAAAAAGAAATGTCCGTGATTTTGCCGGTGCTGAGGTTCCAGTCGGTCGACGCCTGCAGCAGCGCGTTGAACTTGCTGTCGAGCCAGCAGTTGGCGCTGGAGACAACCGTGGCGGAGTTGGAGGGATCAGTGCAGTTGAACTTCAGGTCGTACTTGTCGTTTGCGACGGTCGAGCTGTACACCCCTCCGAAGGTCCGGCCCCAGTTGCCGTCGAACGGTCCCTGAAAGAACAGGTTCCCGTTGCCGGTGTAGCGCGGGGGCGTAAGCAGTGCCCGCGAGGCGCGCCAGATTCCCTTTGTGTGCAGTGATGTTTCCGTCGTCGCTTCAGTGGTACCGCAGTAGTCGGCAGCGGGCGTACCGCCGGCGCAGTCGGCTGCCGTCGCGCTGAAGAGCGGCACCAACCCGCGGTTGGTCGGATCGCGGAACATCTCCTCGGCCAGACGCACGCCCGCTTCGGCCGTGGCGCGCGCCTGCAGGCCGTCGCGGTACGACGTCGCCGTTCGCTCCTCGGTCGTCGTAAAGCCGACCATGGCCAGACCAAGCGTGGTCAGAACCATGACCACGACGACCGTCAGAATGAGCGCGGCGCCCTTTTGCTTTGCAGGCCGGAGCCGCCGGCGCGTAGCGATCTTTTTCATCGTTTCTCCATCAGGGTATCGGCGATCCAGGTACGAGCTCGTCGTCAGACGGTGAGAAGTTCGTTTCGTGCGCGATGATCGAAGTGAACTTGCCCTTCGCACCACTTGCCGTGCCGTCCACGGTGAAGTTCGGATGGGATGGGCTCAAGGTGTCTCCGAAGTCGAGCGTCACGGTCGGCGAAGTTGCACCGGGTGCGATGCTCTGCGCGGCGCTCAACGAGATGGCCACGCCATTGCCGCCCGTCGCCAACGTCTTACCGCTGGCAAGGGTCGACGCTCCATAGGTGATCGAATTGATGAACACCCGCGAATCAACGCCGGTCCACGTGAACTTCAGGCTGTTGAAGGTGATCGTCGCCACATTGCAGGTGTTCGTGATGTTGAATGTGAACTTGCCGGCGGAATTGGCTCCATTTCCGACGAGCTGTGGAGCAGGAGACGCCGCGACCTGCAGGCCGCACACAACCGTCGACAGTGTGAACGTCCGGACCTGCGCCGGAGTCGTGCACGAGCCGGCCGACGCCGTGGCAGAGATCGTATACGTGCCGTTCGGATACGTGCCGGTGTTCGACGCGTCGAACGTCGGGAACGTGTAGGTGCTCGAGCTCGGTGCCCCGCTGATCGTCTGCGAGTACACGGTGGCCAGACTCGGAGCCGGACCGGTAATCGTGACGGTGGCGCCGGTCCAGCCGGACCCGGTGACGACTAACGACGGCGTCATCGCGGTGACGTCCGGCCGCGGAATGTCGGCGCCGTTCGACGGTGAGGAAATGCTCATCGTTCCCGACGGCGTACACGTAGACGTGTACGGGCCGGCCTGCGTGCTGCTGCGCGGCGAGGCGCAATCGTAGACGGCGCGCACGTAGTACTGATACGTGGCCGTGTTTCCTGACACGGTCGCGGGAACCGTGTCGGTGTATGTCGTTTTCTCGTACGCGTCGAGTGCAGAGCCATCGATCGTGTACGTTGTCGCGGGATCGATCTTGCGATACCGGTCGATCTTGTAGTGGGCCGTCCCGGCCGGAACGCCCGTCGACGTCTGCGTCACCGCGGGCCAGGCGATGGTGACGGTGTAATTGCCACCCGAGGTTACCGTGGAACCGGTGACCGCGCTCGATGCGCCTGCCACGCCGCCAGGAACATCCGGCACGATCGACGTCGGCTGGATGTCGTAGCTGAACGCCGTGCTCATAGCCGGCGAGCTGGCGCTTGCGGTGTCGCAGTAATCGAAGGCCTGGACTCGGTAGAAGTACGCGCTGCACGGAGCGGCCGTGTGGTCCGTGAACGCGCCGCGCGAGTCGCCGCCGGCGCTGTATGCGCCCGACGGAGTGACGTTGACGAGCGTGCCCTGCACCTGATTGTCGACGCGGTTCGTCGGTCCGGCGGTGAATCCGCCGTTCGTCACACCGTCCGATCGCATGCGGTAGATCTTGTAGTACGAAAGATCGATCGGCGTGATGTTCCATGGCGCCGTCGGCGCCGAGCTTCCTCCAGCCGAGCTGACGCAAGTGGACGCGGTGATCGGACCGGTATTCGACGTCACGGCGGTCCAGTTCACGAGCGTGGCGTTCTCGCCCAGCGAGTTCTGCGCCGCGATCACGCCGGTCGGAGCCGACGGAACGCTTGCAGTGTCCTCGGTCGAAGTGGCGGAGACCGTAGAGGTATAAACGCTGTCTTCGTCGGGTGTGGTAGCGGCAACGGAGAATGTATAGGGGCGCGATCCCGGCGTCGGCTGGTGGTAGTCGTACGCCAATCCGGTAACCGTGTGAATCTCGTCGATGGCCGGATCGGTAACCGGATTCGCTCCAGCGTCCGCGGTCACGTGGACTTTGTACGTAGTCACGCCCGCGGAGATGGATGCCGGCCAGGAGACGCCGAAGTACTGGCAGTGTCCTGTGCAAACCATGACCGACGCCGGAGGCTGGATGGCGATGGCCGGCAACGAAGCGTGGCGATGTCCTTTGAGCCCGAGGTTCGGAGGAACGATGTGCTGCGTCAGCGAAAGCTTGCGGCGATCTTTGGTCGTCGCTCCTTCCACCGGCGAATAGACGGCGTTATCGGTATAGCCCGGATCGGGACGGCTGGACATGCCGATGAGGTTGACATCCACCTGCCGCACCGAGGCGCGCTGGGCGCGGTCGGCATCGGCGCCGCCGAACGTTGACACGGCCGCCGTCCCGTCGCTCTTCAGGTAGTTGAACGACAGCCGGAAGACATCCTCCGCAACCACTTCGTACTGCGGATTGCCGGAGGCGTCGAAGGTGACGCGTGTGAGCTGGTACGGCGGGTCCGTTTCGTCGGCCAGATCCGCGGCCGCGACTTTGACGGTTGCGGTCTCCTCGCCCGCGAGCGTCGTGCCGGTGATCGTGGCGTCGCGGCCGGTGTTCGGCGTCAGATCCATCTTCATCGTCAGGCTGATCGGATTGTTGGTGTCGCCGCCCGGCTTGCGCAGAACGTAGCCGACGATCTCGTCGTTGCCGGTGGTGACGATCGGGAAGGTGGTCGATTCCAGCGGAGTCTCGCGCGAGTTGTCGAAATCGCCGCGCACGAAAACCGCGGCTTCCCACGCACCTTCGACCTGTTCGTCGGGGACGTTGTTCGCGCCGAGAGTGTTGTAGTTGGCGCCGGCGTCGCGGATGGTTTCCGCCATGCGGTCCATGGCGAAACGGACGTTCTGCTGTTGAATCGTGGCCGCGTCCGTGCGGAGATAGGCGCGGTTGGCGACTTGGTAGAGACCGAGGGCCACGAGGAAGACGATCGTAAAGATCAGCATCGCGACCAGGACTTCCATCAGGGTCATACCGCGTTGATTGCGCCGTTTCGAAGGGGTCATGTGCACGTTCCTGTTCCCCGATCTCACGAGGGAACGACTCTGAGGTTAAGCGTCTGCAGGCGAACGCGGCGTTGCCGGGTGCCCCACTCCCACCATTCCGTTTCGACGATGATCTGGATCATCGACGCGTTGCCGAAGTTCTGACCACCGGGCTGCGCGGTCATCGTCACCGTCAGCGTAGCCGGGTGGGTTGGCGTGGCTGGCAGCTCGGAGTTGAGGATCAGCGTGCGCCAGGCATTCCGCGTCGTGATAGGGACGCTCGTTCCGCTTTCCACCGCAGGCGTCACCGTCGCCGGCCCAGTCTTGCTCCATGTGATGGTCTTCGTGGTATCGGCGTTCACGCCGTCGAGAAGGTCCTGCGGCTTGTTGATGTTCGCGCGCTGCATCGCCGATTCGGTGATGCTCGCGGCTTCAGTCATCTTCTTGCCGCCGTACACCTGGCGGACGCCGGCCGTGACCAGTCCGAAGAGCGCGAGGATGATGACCGCCATGATGGCGACGGCGACCAGCACCTCGGCAAGGCTGAATCCGCGCATCTGCCGGCGGCAGGCTGTCGATGCTTCATTGACCATGGGCCGCTCCTTAAGCGAGGCGCTTGCCACGCGATTGAGATGACGTTAGGTCTTTAATGGCAATAGCTTACGACATCGCCTGGATTTTTGAATGCTGTCGGCATGTCGAGTTCTGTTACCTTTTGTAACACACGATGCAGCCGGTTGGTCCAAAGGCAGCCACAACCTCGATCACGAGGTTGCCCAACCTCGTGAAAGGCATCAACAACCTCGCGAAAGGCATCGATAACCTCGATCACGAGATTCTCAGCCTCATGAAAGGCATCGATAACCTCAATCACGAAGTTCTCAACCTCGTGAAAGGCATCGATAACCTCGATCACGAGGTTCTCAACCTCGTGAAAGGCATCGATAACCTCGATCACGAGGTTCTCAACCTCGTGAAAGGCATCGATAACCTCGATCGCAAGGTTCTCAACCTCGTGAATGAGGTCGCTCAACTCGTGAAAATCGCGAAAAACCGAGTGGAACTGGCACCAGACATCCCGAGCCTCACCAGCACAGACAGGAGTGTCTGTGCCACACCGGCTCTGCCGGTAGCATCACTCATGTTGGTAAAGCAGGATTGTGTGGCGCAGACACTCTTGTCTGTGCTTTGGCAAGTTGCAGCACCTGCTCTGATAACCGACTCAAGGAAAGAACTCGATCGTCACGGCTGCGCCTTCACCCGGCGTGCCGGTCAATGACAGCGTCGCGCCGTGATGCAGCGCGATCTTGCGCGCCAGCGGGAGGCCGAGGCCGAATCCTTTCGCTTTCGCGGAGACGAATGGCAACGTCAATCGCGCCGTGTCTTCCGAGCTGAGACCGACGCCGTTGTCGCGCACTTCGATCTTCGGATGCGGGTCGCTGCTGACGCTGACGTCGATGATGCCGCCACCGTCGGGATGCCGTTCGCGCACGGCGTCGACGGCGTTGCGGACGATGTTCTCGACCGCCCGCGCCAGCAACTCACGATCTCCATGCACCTCGGCACTCGCGAGCGAAGTTCGGAATTCGACGTCGGACGCGCCCGCGGATACGCGCTCGACGACCTCCGTCGCAAGCTCGTCGAGTCGCACGCGCTGCGTGCGGATGCTGAGCGGACTGGCGAAATTCAATAGCGTGTCGACCGCGCCAGCCAGCCGGTGTGCCTCGCTTTCCGCGCTGGCGATCTTCTCTGCCGATTCCGGAGTCGCGGATCGCTGCGCGAGACGAAGGTAGCCGAGGATCGTGAAGAGCGAGTTGCGGAACTCGTGAGCGATCCCTGCGCTGACCTGCCCGAGTCCGACCAGGTTCTCGAGATCGCGGACGCGTCCTTCCATCGCCCGGATCGTGGTCAGGTCGGTGAAGAGACCGAAGAGTCCGAGGAAGCGCTGCTCTTCGAAAAGAGGAACGGTGGTGATGCCGATCAGCGACTCTGATTCTTCGAGCGCGATTTCGCGGCGCGTGACGGCCGTGCGCGACGTGAGCGAGGCTTCGACGACCGCCGCAAATCCCGCCGGCAGCGCGGACAGCGGCACGTCGGCCAGCTCCTCTTCCGGCGGCTGACGCAGCATCGACCGGCCGATGTCGTTGAGCGCGACGATCGTTCCACCGGCGTCGATGGCGATGAATCCGGAGCTGAAGTTGCGATGGACCGCACCTGCCAATGCTCGGATGTCGGGCCCTCCGCCAGCGACGTCGCGCAGATTCTGCAGTTCGTGCGACTGCTGCTGGATCCGTTCGACCGCTTCGCGGAATGAGTGGACGAGATAACGGGCGTCGTCGTCGCCGCGATCGGGCTCGCCGAGCTGCCGCGCGTGAACGAGCATCTCCTCGATCGGCCGCACGAATTTCGGGACGTAGAGAATCAGCAGGAGGACGCCGGCCATCGTGCCGAAAGTGGCGCAGGCAGCCACGATCAGCGCGGTGCGCCGGCCGCCCATCCAACCGGACATGTCGAAGTAGATGAGCATGCGTCCGCCGCCTGGCAGGCTGCGGCTGACCACTTCCGCCGCCGGCGTGACGGCGCCAACACCGGCGTACAGGCGATCATCGCGATAGACCTCGATGCGGCTGATGCCGTTGTCGCCGATCAGAAGATTCAGCCGCGCCTGCAGATCGGTTCGCGATGCGCGCGAGAGCGGAGCGATGGCCCTCAACACTTCGTCCCCCATCGCCGACGGGCGATTCATACCGAGCATCGACAACACGAGCAGCAGCAGCGCGGCGATCAGTGCGGCCAGAAAAACGAGCAGCCCGCGCACGAGCGTCTGAATCTCCCGCTGCAGCGGACCGGATCGCGCCATGCCGTCAGTGTAACGAGATCAGGGCATGAAGACGCGCAGCCACCACTCGCCGAGCGTCGGACCGAAGAAGAGAACGCCCAGAAATCCGAAGCCGAGGAAGACGCCGAACGGAATCGGAAGCTGCATGCCGCGATCGCTTTTCAGCGCCGCCGGAAGGGCGATGATCGTTCCGCTGACCGCGCCGAGCATCAGCACCGCGGGAACGGCGCGCCATCCGACGACGGCGCCGAACATCGCCAGCAGTTTTACGTCGCCATATCCCATCCCTTCGGCATGCCGAATCAGCCAGTACGCGCCGATGATGGCCAGCGGAATGGCCGCGCCGAGGAGCGCGCCGAAGAGCGAGTCGAGGAGTGAATCGGCCAGCATCAGCGTGGGATGCAGGACGCCGAGGCCGAGCGCGCCGGCGCCGGCTCCGATGGCGATTCCGGGAAGGTCGATGACGTCGGGCAGGATCTGGATGTCGGCGTCGATATAGATGAGAGCGATGGTCATCGAGATGATCGTGGCGATGATCACGAATGCGACCGTCGGACCGGTGCGCAAATAGACTGCGAGGTAGAAGAGCGCGTTGGCCAACTCCACGAGCGGATAGCGCCAGGCGATCCCGGCGCCGCACGCGCGGCAACGTCCGCGCAACGCGAGGAAACTGAGGACCGGGATGTTGTCGTACCAGCGGATGGCCGCATCGCACCGCGGACAGTGGCTGCCCGGAAAGACGATCGACTCCTCGCGCGGATAGCGATGGATGACGACGTTGAGAAAGCTCCCGACGATCGCGCCGATGGCAAAGGCGTAAATGCCGAGCAGCAGCGTCATCAGGGATGGATTATGTGGCACATGGCCATTCACCGCGGAGCGGCTTCAGAGGGTAGCCAGGGGTTGAGCGAAGCGACACGCCTGGAAATCGATGCGCGGCCACGACCTCGTGCCGCGTCAGCGGCACTGGAAAATGTGACACTCCATCCAGTGCCGCTGACGCGGCACAACTTCAATTCTCGACTCTCGTTCGAGGGGTGCTCGCGATGAAACTGCTCGCACCCTCGCTACCTTCTTGAAGCCGCTAACGCGGCGATGTGGCATGCACAGACCACAAGCGTTCGAGTCTCGATGTTTGGACTCCTGCAGCGCGAAGCACGAGACGCCACCGGGTCGGGGAAACGTCTGCCCTGATTTTCCTTTTCGTGCGAAGCACTTTGGAGTGCGGTGGCAAAGCCACCGCTTTGGGAGGGTGGTGGAATTGTGACGACACGCAGCGTGTGATGCTTGCTGTATCCCGCGAATTCACCCTCCGCCGCCCTCCCAAAGCGGTGGCTTTGCCACCTCACTCCAAAGCTTCGCGAAATATGCCGCGAGTCGCGCGTGCATCAAGCGTCGCGGAGGGATTCACACGCCTCACTACGTCAGCGGGATCTCTTCCCCCATCACCTCGGCGCGCGCGGCTTCGACGGCAGCCAGGATCTCCTGGTAGAGGTTGAAGGCGAGATCTTTGTTCAGCGGCTCGGCGGCGCCTCGATTGACGATGTCGGCGATCTGCGCGGCGTAGTACGAGGCGAGCGGAAGGCGTTCGCCGGAGTTGTGGATCTGGCGAAATCCGAAGAGCAGCTCCTCGCGCAGCGACTCGCGAAAGAGGCCGTTGGCGACGTCGGATTCGAGACTCTCGTAATCGACATTCATCGGAGGAACGACTCCACGAGTTTGGCGTCGGCGCCGTACGCGGCGCGGACGCGAACGCCGTCGAGCGCAATCTTCGGTTCGAGTCCGCGGCCGCGCAGAAACGCGGCGTAGGCATCGCGGAAGGCGGCGGCGCGTTCGGCGTTTTCCCAGCGCGTGTCAACGAGCACCGTCGGATCGGATTTCGGATCCCGCACGACCGTGACGCGATCGTCGATCCACCCCGCGCCGGCGTCGCCGACGAGGAAGCGCCAGTGGAACTCGCCGAGGTGCTCGACGGTCAGGGCGTGTGGGAGCGGGGACTTGTCGTCGAAGGCCGGCGCCGCTGCGGCGGTTCCGCCGAGGCGCGCAAAGTACTCGGCGGGATGGAGCACCTCGCGCGTCGAACGCGGCGGATTTTCGTCCATGCGATTGACCATCTTCCAGCCGCCGCGTTGGTAGCCGTCGATGACCAGCTTCAATCCTTCCGCATACGGAAACTTCAGCGACTCGGCGAAGTAGCGCGGCGTCGATGCGTCGATGGTCTTGTCGGCGCTTAACGACGACGTCAGCATCGACATCACTTCGGGATTGGCGAGGACGTCGTCGAGCTTCTGCCCGGCTTTGTCGAGCACGTAGTCGAGCATCACCAGCGTCGCTTCCCCTTCCAGCAGGGCGTGCAGCGCGAGTCCGCCGTCGGTGTCTTTCTGCAGCGCCAGATCGCGCGCGCCGGCGCGGAAGCGCTGATCCTGCAGCGCGTGCGTCAGCTCGTGGATGACGACCGATTCGCGGAGCATGTCGCTGTCCGCCATTCCGGCGGCGACGGACGGCATCTTGTCGATGGCGAAGTACGTGTGCGTCAGCGGGTCGTAGAACGCGAGCACCTGCGCTTCGTAGAGCGCGAGCATGCTGCCGACCGGATCGCTCTTGCCGCCGTCGACGAGCTGCAGCGCGCGGAGAACGATCGCGTAGTCTTCGGGCGAATACGGCAGCGATTTCTCCAGTTGCGCGCGCAGTACTTTCGGCAGCTCGGCGCGAGTGATGGTTTTCGTCGTGACGGCGTGCGCGAACGTCAATCCGCGCAGCTTCTCGACCGTCTTCATCTCCGCGTTGAGCGATGCCGCGCGCGCGGACGAGGTGACGAGGAACAGCGCTGCGACGAGAGGCGGGAGCCGTCGGAACATGCGACACGGAACGGCAGCGTAGCGTTCGCGATTCCGCCGAACGAAGGGTGAAGAGTGAAGGGTGAAGAGTGAAAAAGGGATCGGGGCAAGGCCGCGTTTTCACTCTTCACTCTTCACCCTTCACTCTTTAGCATCTACAATGCGCGGCGGTTCAAAATTGATGGAACGTGACGGCGAGCGGATCGAGATCACCATCAGCAGTCGGTTCGAGAACATCGAGCTCGTGCAGGTGATCGCCGAACATCTCTGCGAAAACGCCGGGATGGATGAAGACGGCTCGCACTGGATCGGCATGGCCGTCCGCGAGGCGGTGGCGAACGCCATCAAGCACGGCAACAAACTGGACGTGAAGAAGAAGGTCAACGCCACGTTCGAACTGCACGGCCACGAGCTGGCCATCACCATCTCGGACGAGGGCACCGGCTTCGATCCGGAGAAGGTCAGCGATCCGCTCAATCCGCAGAATCTGATGAAGACGAGCGGCCGCGGCATCTTCTACATGCGCACGTTCATGGACCAGATCCGCTATTCGTTCGATGCCGGCGGCGGGACTTCGCTGATCATGACCAAGAATCTGGCCAAAGGAAGCGGTATCGCCAGCGGAAAAGCCTGATATCTTCCGCGTCCGCGGCCTGCCGCGGGGAAGCAGACAAAGGAGAAGAGAGAGATGAAAGCCAGCACTCGCCTCGTAAACGACATTGCGATCATCAAAGTCGATGGCAAGATCACGATCGGCGCAGGCGACCAGCAGCTTCGCGACGTGATCGCCAGCGCCGCCAGCCAGAAAATCCTGCTCGACCTCTCCGGTGTGACGACGATCGATTCGTCAGGCATCGGCGAACTGGTCGGCTCGTACACGACCGTGACGAACAAGGGCGGCAAGCTGAAACTGCTGCACCTTCCCGCCAAACTCAACGAGCTGCTCCACGTGACCCAGCTCATCACCGTTTTCGAAGTCTACGAGAACGAACAGGAAGCAATCGCGAGCTTCTGATCGGCACGGCGAAAGTCGATTAGTGGATTAGTCGATCAGTAGATTAGGACGAGACGAAACAAAAGTTTTCCTAATCTACTAATCCACTAATCTACTAATCCACTAGCCCGGTCCCCGCCTTCTCCTCGGCGGCGGCGGTTCATCGAATCCCGATCCACGCGGACCCTGCCAGTGCATCGGAAGCGAGTTCGTCGTCACCGACTCCGTCCGCTCGACCCACTTCGGGAACAGCTCGTCGGCGAGCTTCTTGTCGCGCACGGCCCGCTCCGGAATGTCGACCAACATCGCGAACGGAGCGGGATCACCGAGGAAGTTGACGCGAAGTTGAAGGGCTCGAGGCCGGGGCGTCCAGGGAGAGTTCATCGGCATCCGGACGTTGATGTGCGCGCCGGTGTTGAACGTCCGCCGCTCGCCGGACGGAATCGCGATCAACCGCGGCAGGAGCTCTTCGCCCGGGACTTCCGAGCCGATGTCGATCGTGACCGTGCGCGTGTCCGGATCGTAGTTCGACAGCGCCACCAGATCGGCAATCAGGATCGCCGTGGGACGCTGGTTGGTGACCTCGTATTTGATGGCGATGCTCGCGCCCTGGATCATGTCCTCGCCATAGATCTCGGCATCGACGCGGACGTTGTTTTCCGTCCCCACCATTCGCCGCGGCTCTTTCATGTTGATTGCGCCGGGCTTCGTCGCCGGCGTGGGCGGCGCGGTCGAATTGCAAGCGACGGCGAACAGCACCATCAGGACACAACCGGCTCGGGTCATGGGGGTCATCGGAGGAAATTACTACCGTTTGCTTGCGGAAGATGAAAAACAAACGGGAAATGGGTGTCGGGTGTCGGAGTTTCGTTCTTACTCTTATCTCCGGACAGCCGACAGCCGACAGCCAAAAACTAAGGCCTCCCGAAGGAGGCCCATTTGGTTTCGATCAGAGACCGCGTTTCTTTGCGCGGATGTTGCGCCGGCTGCCTTTCGGCTTTCCGCCGCCGCCGCCGTAGGCGCCGCCGCCTCCGCCGCCGTATCCACCGCCACCACCGCCGCCGTAGCCGCCGCCACCTCCATTGTTGTAGCCGCCGCCACCGCCGCCGTATCCACCACCACCGCCGCCGCCACCGCTGTAGCCGCCGCGTCCACCACCGCCGCCACCGCCGAACGAGCGGCCACCACCGCCGCCACCCGCACGCGGCGGACGATCTTCGGCTGCATTCACGCGCAGAGCGCGGCCGCCGAGGTCGTGGCCATTGAATTTCTCGATCGCTTTCGCCGCATCCTCATCCGACTCGAACTCGACGAATGCGAAGCCGCGGGGGCGTCCCGACTCGCGATCGGTCGGAAGAAACACGTCACGTACCGTTCCGACCTGCGCAAACAACGCTTCGACTTCGTCGCGCGTCGTGTTGAAGTCGAGATTCCCTACGAAAACCTTGGAAGCCATCAACATCTCCTCTTCTGCGGCTGACGCCTGCCATGCATGGCTTCCGGCTTTCCGCGAACGCGAAGTGTATCGCGTTGCACGATACGTGCGCGGAAAACCTCGAATCTGTCATTCCGGCCCGGATCAGAAACCCGAACGCCTCATCTCCGCGGATACGCCATGCCGCTCGTCGCTCCAGCGGACGGGGAGGACGTTCAATTCGACGGACGAGACGCTGGCCACCCACGTGTCGAAAAGATCGTTGGGCAGCGGCGGCGCGGCGGCCGATTGCGTCTGTTGCGCGATGAGCTTCGCGAACGGCTTGAGATCGCGCAGGACGTTGACGGTGATCTGCACGAAGCGCGGCACATGCGCCCACGGACTCTTCGAATTCGGCACGAGGACCTGCGCCGATGCGCCGATGTGGAAGGCGCGCGTCTGCCCCGGCGCGATCGTGGTCAGATGCGGCATAGCCGTGCCCGTGGGGATCTCCGCGCCGATGGAAACGGTGATGGTCTGCGAGTCGGGATCGAACGTCGCGTCCGCGATTTTGTCCGCGATGGCGATCGGCGCGTTGCTCAGATTCTCGATCTGATAGGTGACGCTGATCGGCGAACCGGCCGAGACCGTCTCCTGAAGCATCTGCGCGTCGACTTTGATGTCGTCCTCGCGTCCGAGCGCTCTGCGCGGGTCTTTGAAATCGACTCCGGCGGCGCGAACCGCTGAACTAACGGCAAGGGAACTGACCAGAAGGAACGCTGCTACGGCGACTGCGATACGGCCTGACGACTTCATGGAGCACCTCCTCGAAAGGGAGGTGGTCTAGTCAATCTTCAGCACAGCTAAAAACGCCTCCTGCGGAATCTCCACCTTCCCTACCCGTTTCATCCGTTTCTTCCCCTCTTTCTGCTTCTCGAGGAGTTTGCGTTTGCGCGAGATGTCGCCGCCGTAGCACTTGGCGAGGACGTCTTTGCGCATCGCTTTCACGGTTTCGCGAGCGATGACGCGATTACCAATCGCCGCCTGCAGCGCGACAGCGAACATCTGGCGCGGGATGAACTCCTTCATCTTTTCGACGAGGAGCTTTCCGCGCGCGTACGCCTTCTCTTTGTGCACGATGAGAGAAAGAGCATCGAGCGGTTCCCCGTTGATCAGGATGTCCATCTTGACCAGATCGCTTTCGCGGTAACCGACGAACTGGTAATCGAGCGAGGCGTATCCGCGTGAGATCGATTTCAGCTTGTCGAAGAAATCGAGGATCACCTCATTCAACGGCATCTCATACACGATCATGACTCTGTTGGTGCTGACGTACTCCAGCTTCTTCTGTACGCCGCGCCGATCGGTTGCCAGAGCCAGAATCGGGCCAACGAATTCGTCGGTGGTGATGATGGTCGCCTCGATCATCGGTTCTTCGATCGAATGGATGAATGCGGGGTCGGGCATTTTCTGCGGATTTTCAATCCATAAGGATTCGCCGTCGGTCTTTTGCACCCGGTAACGGACGCCCGGTGCCGAGGTCAGCAGCTCGAGATTGAACTCGCGCTCCAGACGCTCCTGGATGATCTCCATGTGCAGCAATCCGAGAAAGCCGCAGCGGAATCCGAATCCGAGCGCGAGCGAGCTCTCCGGCTCGTAGCTGAAGGAGGCGTCGTTGAGCTTGAGCTTGCCGACGGCGTCGCGCAGATCTTCGTAGTCGTCGGTATTGATCGGAAAGATGCCGGCGAAAACCATCGGCTTCACTTCCTCGAATCCCGGAAGCGGCGGCGGCGAGGCGTTGTGGTTCGTGACGGTGTCGCCGATCTTGGCCTGGACGATGTCTTTGATGTTGCCGGAGAAGAATCCGACCTCGCCGACGCCAAGCCGGTCCACCAGCTTGATCTTCGGCGTGAATACGCCGACTTCGGTCACCTCATAAATCCGGTCGGTCGACAGAAACTTGATGCGCATCCCTTTGCGGATCTCACCGTCGACGATGCGCACGAGGCTGACCACGCCGCGATAGGAGTCGTACCAGGAGTCGAAGAGCAGCGCGCGCAGCGGACCATCGGCGTCGCCCGTCGGCGCCTTGATGTTGGTGACGATCTTTTCGAGGATCTCGTCGACGCCGATGCCCGACTTCGCCGAAGCCAGCACGGCGTCATGCGCGTCGAGTCCGATGACGTTCTCGATCTGCTCGCGCACCCGCTCCGGCTCCGCCGACGGCAGGTCGACTTTGTTGATGACGGAGAGGACGTCGAGATTGTTGGCGATGGCCAGGTAGCTGTTGGCGAGCGTCTGCGCTTCGACGCCTTGCGTGGCGTCGACGACCAGCACGGCCCCCTCGCACGCAGCGAGGCTGCGCGAGACTTCGTACGTGAAGTCGACGTGGCCCGGCGTGTCGATGAGATTGAAGACGTAGTCCTGCCCGTCTTTGGCGCGGTATTGCAGGTTGACCGCGCGCGCTTTGATGGTGATGCCGCGCTCGCGCTCGAGATCCATGTCGTCGAGCATCTGCTCGTGCATCTCACGCGATTCGACCGCACCCGTCTTCTGCAGCAGACGATCGGACAGCGTCGTCTTGCCGTGGTCGATATGGGCGATGATCGAGAAATTACGGATGAACTGAGGGTCAGGCATCAGGCGGCGGGCTGTCTAACACGAAGTATGCGGATTGTCATCCAGAGGCAGTGGATTAGTGGATCAGTGGATTAGTCGATTAGGGTTCGTAGCTTCCGTCTGTCGATTTCCTAATCTACTAATCCACTGATCGACTAATCCACTGAGTCACAGCAATTTCTCCACGATCACCACATCACGCCACACGCTATCCAGTTGCCCGTGCCGTTCGTAAACGCCCACTTCGCGAAATCCGAGGGCGTGCAGCAAGCCGCGGCTGGCGGTGTTCTCGACGAAGACGCGCGACACCAGCTTCCAGAATCCCGCGTCGCGGGCGGCGGTGAAGAGTGCTTCCATCGCCATCCGGCCGGCGCCGCGTCCGCGCGCGGCGCGGGCGGCGTAGACGGAGAACTCGGCGATGCCGGAGTAGCAATCGCGCGGGCGGTAGGTCGACGTCGCGGCGAAGGCGATCACGCCGCCGTCATCACCTTCAACGACGACGACCGGATGGCGTCCGTCGAACCACCGCACCACGTCGTCCGCGGTGCGGTGGCGCGTTTCGAACGTGGCCACCCGGTCGTCGATCCCCTCGTTGTAGATGCGCGCGATCGCCGCAGCGTCGGCGACCGCGGCATCCCGCGTCTTCATTTCCCGGTCAATTCCTTCACCAGCCCCGGAACGCTGTAGACCTTCTTCAGCGCGTCGAGGATGCCGGCCGAATGAACGGCGACCGCGCGGCCCACGCGGTCATCGAACTGGTAATCCCACGGCAGCGACTGGATGTTGCCGTCGAAGATGATGCCGACGAATTCGTTGTTGCGGTTCACCACCGGGCTTCCGGAGTTGCCGCCGATGATGTCGGCAGTCATGACGAAGTCGAACGGCGTCTTGTCGTTGTCGAGCACCGACTTCTTCGAGATCCACGACGACGGCAGTTTGAACTCGCCTTCGTTGCCATGCTCCGCGGCGTGTTCGAACGTGCCGCCGATCTCGGTAGCCCACGGAACTGCTTGACCGTTCTCGGTGAAGCCTTTGACGGTTCCGTACGACAGCCGCAGCGTGAACGTGGCGTCGGGATACGTATCGCCGCCGCTGGTCTTGAACTGCGCATTGGCGATCTTCGCGTACGACTGCCGCAACACCTCGGCGATGTTGTCGTCGTACTGTTTGCGCAACTCGCGCGCGCGGGCGTCGACCATGCGCACCACCTGGATCATCGGATCGTTCGATGCATCGACCGCAGCCTTGCCGCCTTCGCCGAGGGCCTTGCGCGCGGCGACGTCCTTGAGCTTCGTGCCGTGGACCAACTCCTCGGCGCGTTCCTGCGGCGACTTGCCGGCCAGCACCTGCTGCACGAGCGCGTCGGTCGGCGCGACTTCCAGCCAGTTCGACAGCGAATCGGCCAGCGTCACGATCTCCAGATCGTCATAAATCGGAGCCTCGGAATACAGGTCCTGCTTGAGCGACGGCAGGTTCGACTCGCGATACTCGCGCAGCCGTTCGCCGTTCGGTTTCGTCGATTCCTCGGCGAGACGGAGCAGCACTTTCGCCTTCTGGAACAGCGCGCTGTTGAAGGCCACGCCTCCTTCGACGAATCGATACTCGAGATAGATCGGCCGGTAGGTGTTGATCGCGTTATCGATGTTTTGCCACGCATCGCCGTACGCGGTGTTCAGCGCCGCGTCGGCCGTGACTTTCTGGCGCAGCGACGCCTCGGTCGCGGCTTTCGTCTTCACCACGGCCGGATCCTGCAGACCGGCGATGCGCCCGAGGTAAGCCTTGCGCGAGTTCTTGACTCCGAACAATTCGTCGTGGGCACGGCGGTCGTTCTCGAGGCTGCGCTGCGCATAGTTGGTCAGCAGCACCTCGCGGCGGCGCAGCAGGTTGAGCGTGAAGGGATAGGCGATGTCGCGGTAAAACTGCAGATGCGCCATCGTGTTCAGGCGGCTCGTCGATCCGGGATGGCCGGAGACGAAAACGAGATCGCCGTCCTTCGCGCCGGTCTCGCTCCACTTGAGGTAATCGGCGGGATGCACCGGCTTGCCGTTCTCGTACGCGCGGAAAAAGCAGACGTCGAGGTCGTAGCGCGGATACTCGAAGTTGTCGGGATCGCCGCCGAAGAAAGCGATGGCAACTTCCGGCGCGAAGACGAGGCGGACGTCGGTGTAGACCTTGTAGCGATAGAGATGGTACTCGCCGCCCTGGAAGAGCGTGACGACGTCGCTGCGAAGTCCGGTGGCCTTCACCGACTCCTGCTCGATCGTGCTCATCACGCCGCGCCGCGCGGCTTGCGCGGCCGCGGTGCTCATGCCCGGCGTGACCGAAGCGTTCACCTTCGCGGTGACGTCTTCGATCGACTGCAGCACGTTCAGCTCGAGGTCGACGCACTTCACCTCATCGGCCTGCGTCTTGGCGTAGTAGCCGGTGGTGACGTAGTCGTGATCCTTGGTGGAGATCTTGGCCAGGCAGTCGAGCCCGACGTGATGATTCGTCAGCGCCAGCCCGTCCGGCGACACGAACGAGCCCGACCCGCCGCTATTGAATCGAATGGACGACTTCTGCAGATGATCGAGCCACGCCTGCGTCGGCTCGAACCCATAGCGCTGCTTGAAGATGGCTTTCGGCGTCCGGTTGAAAAGCCACATCCCCTCGTCCGCGACGAGCGGAAGCGCGAGGAGAAGGAAGAGGAATCCGAGGAAGGACTTACGCATCAAAATTACCTCCAGTTGAATTGCGAGCGGGATTCTATGCACAAAGCGCGTCAGAGGATGTGACGGGGTGGAATGACGCCTCGTCGTAGTAACCTCAACCCGATGCTCAAGGTCATCGCCATCCTGGCCGCGGCAGCAGTTTCAGTTCAGGCGCAGCCTGTTCCCCAGCTCCTTCGCAACATCAACACCACGAACTTAGACGGCTCAGGGCCGGTGGGCTTCGTCAGCAATGGCCGCCTCACCTGGTTCTTTGCCAGCGATGAAAACGGGCAGGAGCTCTGGCGCACCGACGGCACGCCGCAGGGAACGCGCATGGTTCGCGACATCGCTGCCGGACCGCTTTCGTCGATCACGGAGCCACTCCAGCGGATGGTGGTCTCCGGCGACTACGTTTACTTCTGGGCCAGCGACGACGGTTCGTACGCCGTCAACCTCTGGCGCAGCGACGGAACCGCCACGGGAACCGTTCGCATCACGAACCTCGGCCCCCGCAATCAGTCGTCCAGCGCGGTGGCCGCGATCGGAATGCATGGCGCGATCTTCTTCGATCCATTCGCGGGCCTTTCCGTCACCGACGGCTCGGTCGACGGAACGAGAGCGATCTCTGACAGATTCAACCCGCGCAATTTCGATTATCTGGTCAGCACCGGCGATGTCGTTTATTTCGCCGGATACGGCGAGTTATGGAGCACCGATGGAACAGCAGCCGGAACCCGCCGCGTGGCGCTGATCGGCGACGTCAGTTCGATCGATCAGATGATCGAGATGAACGGCAAGGTTTTTCTTGTCACGCGGCAGGAGCTGTTCGACGGCGGAGAGTACGAAATCTGGCGAAGCGACGGAACCACGAGCGGTACGAGGGTGTTCGCGACGTTCAAGACCCGGACGCCGTTCCTTCAGGCCGCCCTAGGCTCGCTCTACATCATGGCTACGGCCATCGGCGCGGACAGCACGGAAGTGTGGAAGAGCGACGGAACGGCTGGCGGCACAAACAAAGTGTGTGAAGTTCACGGCACGTTTGAAGCCGGCTTCAACTTCGCGGCCGCTACCGATGATCTGCTGTTCTTCTGCTCGCATGAGTCGGGCGTCGTTGGCAAGAGCGTGGTCTGGAGGACCGATGGGACGGCGCCCGGGACCTGGAGCGTCGGCATCTTCGACACCACTTCGATCATCGCAACGGCCACGCACGACGCGCTTTTCGTCAGTCAGGTCTTCGGCGAAGGGGGATTGTGGAGAACGACCGGCGCCCCTGTGGCGATGGAGAAGATCTCGCCGGTTTCCTTCGAGGAGTTGGCCGTCCACGACAATCGCGTCATTGGCCGTGCCTTTGAGAACCATCATGGCTCGGAACTCTGGATGAGCGACGGCACCGCGGCAGGAACGGCCCTGCTGAAAAATATCGCTGCCGAAGGCAGCTCCTGGGCGTGGCAAGCTCGAAAGCTGGGGAAGGATCACGTTCTCTTCGCGGCGTTCGACAATCGGGACGGCTTCGAGCCGTGGATTACCGACGGAACAACCAGCGGGACGCACCTCGTCGCGGACATCAATCCCGGATTCGATTCGTCGGGTCCCGTGAACTTCAGCGACTTGGGCAACGGCCAGGCGGTCTTCCGGGCGCAAGAGCCGTCGCACGGACTCGAGCTGTGGGTGACCGACGGATCGGCGGCCGGAACACGGCTGACGCGAGACATCGCTCCGGGCAAGCCCGACGCCTTCAGTGAATACTTCACGCCGGACGATTTCCCGGTCGTCAGCGGGCGCGCTCTCTTTTTTGCGGCCAATGCTCTGTGGAGCAGCGACGGCACGGAAGTCGGCACGACGAGAGTATTCGCGCGGCCTTTCGATGGATCGAATCCAATCGTGGCCACAAACGCCGCGTACGTCGGAACGATCTACGGCTTTTTCAAGACGGATGGCACGGCGGAAGGAACGATTCAGCTAGCGGATCACGGCGTCGCGCTCGCCGCAGTAGGCTCGAAGGTCTTCTTCGCGGGAACGGGATTCGATCATCTCACCGAGCTGTGGATAACCGATGGCACAACGGCCGGCACGCGGCTGGTCAGGAACATCCATCCACCGTCGCCATACGAGTACGTCGATGTCTTCCCTTACAAAGCAGCGGCGGCGGTCGGCGGCGCTCTCTTCTTTTTCGCGGACGACGGCACTCATGGGACGGAGCTGTGGCGTAGCGATGGAACGGAAGCGGGAACGTCGCTCGTGAAGGACATCGCTCCGGGCGCGGCGTCATCGTTCGTCCGCATCGTGGAAGGTTCGGCGATGACCGAGTATCACGGGCTGCTCTACTTCGTCGCCGACGATGGCGTGCACGGCGCCGAGTTGTGGCGCAGCGACGGAACCGCGCAGGGAACGATCATGGTCAGCGACATCAATCCTGACGGCCCCGCCTCGTTCCCGTCGTCGCTGACGGTGATGTTCGACCGCCTCTATTTCTCCGCCGACGACGGAGTACACGGACGGGAGCTGTGGTCGACCGATGGCGCGACGACCGCCCTGGTCTACGACCTGAACCCCGGCCCGTCATCGTCGTCGCCGCGCGACTTCATCGCCCTGCAATCGTCGATCATCTTCTTTGCCACCCGCGACGACACCGGCCGCGAGCCATGGAAGCTCGACGCGCCGCCCGCGCGCCATCGCGCGAGCCGGTAGAGTAAATCGCTATGAAGCTATCGATTGACGATCTTCTCCTGAACGAGGCACAAAGAATCGGCGGCCTTCGGACAAAAACCGATACGGTTCATGCAGCGTTGCGCGAATTCATTCAGAATCGACAGAGAAAGGTCGTGGAGTTGTTCGGAACGATCGATTACGACGCGACTTACGACTACAAGAAGCAGCGCAGCCGCCGGTAACGGCTCACTTCCAATTCGCCACCACCGTCACCGGCGACGGGTCGGCTTCGCCTCCGTTCGCGATGACGCGGCCGTCCGGCGCGAGGTCGTAGTCGGAGGAGGAGACGGGGTTGACGTCGAGGCGGTAGCGCGGGCGCGTGGCGGTGATCGCGAAGGTCGACGCGGTCTGCACATCCACCTCGGTCAGGGTGTTGTCGGCGGTGAGGTAGTCGAGGTGTTGGCCGTCCGGAGACCAGCGCGATGAGTGGCCGCCCGTCGTCGTCACCTGCCATTTGCCGCCGGTGCCGAGGAAGGAGACGACGTAGATCTCGTCGCGGCCGCTTTCGTTCGAGGTGTAGGCGAGCCAGCGGCCGTCGGGAGAGATTCGCGGATCGTGGGCGGCGAAGTCGCCGGCGATGATGGCGCGCGGCCGTTCGCCGGGAACGAGCGGCACGGCCCAGATCTGCGGCGCGGCGGGATTCTGCCAGAGCGAGACGGCGACCCATCGGCCATCCGGAGAGGCGGAGCCGGGATCCGCGTCGCCGGCGAGACGCGCCACGAGTTGGCGCGGACCGTTTCCATCCGCGCGGCGCCGATAGATTGCGGCGCGTTCGGTTGGTTGATCGCGCGCGGCGTAGATGATCTCGGTGCCGTCGTGGCTCCAGACCGGCGCCTCATTCATCGAGCCTTCGAACGTCAGACGCGTGCGGACGTCGCGCTCCGTGTCGATGACCCAGATGTCGGCGCGCGGCTCGCCGGCGTTCGTGACCAGGCGATGCCCGTCGGGCGATAGTTTCAGGTCGTAATACTTGGCCACTTCGCCGAGCGTGCCGAGGTTTTTGCCGTCGCGTGCGAACCAGACCAGGTGCGTGCCGGAGAGCGTGCCGCCGGGTTGATAGATGAGCGTGCGGCCGGCGGCATCGAAGACGCCGTGCCACGTCGACGCATCGAAGCGAACATTTTGCGCCACGATCGACGGCGTGCCGGTCAAGGCACCGCGACTGACGTCGAACGGCTGCGAAACGAGCGTGCTTTCGCGCAGCATCAGCAGCTTGCCGTCGACATAGGCGACGTTCGCCAGCGTCTGCACGACGACGTGATCGTCGCGGCCATCGAGCGAGCGGATGTGCAGCGCCGTGTCGCGCGAGCCGGGAACGAAGTGATTCGCGGCCAGATAAAGAAACGACTTGCCGCCGGGAAGAAAGAGCGGCCAGCGGTGCGTGGTGATGCCGCCGCTCGGCGTCGTCAGCGCGGCCGGCGTTCCGCCGTTGGCGTTGACGCGATACAGGCCGGCGCGCGTTTCGGGCGTGTAGACGATGACGTTGTCGTCGCTCCACGTTCCGCCGCGCGCGTTCGGCGCGTCGGCGATGACGATCGGCGTACCGCCACTGGCATCGACCGTCTTCAACTTCCCATGCGCGAAGAATCCCAGGGCGCGATTGTCGGGCGACCAGAAGGGAAACATCGCGTCGTCGCTGTTTTCGATTTCGCGCGGCTCGGCGGCGTCGAGCGAACGGACCCACAGCGTTCGCTTCCCTTCCGGCGAGACGGCCACGAACGCGACGCGGCGTCCGTCGTGCGAGAGGACCGGCGAGCCGGCGTAGTCGCCGGTGAAGACGAAGCGCAGTCCGCGCGGAGGCACGATGGACGCAGCGATCGGCCGGCCGAGCGAATCGATTTCGCGCCGCGACCACATCGCGACTCCGACCGCTGTTCCGATCGCGAGAGCGAGCGCGATCGCCCACGCCGCGCGCTCGCGCCACATGCGTCCGCGCGCGCGGGCCATCGGCAGCGGCGCCGAGGGATTGGTCTGCTCGTCGCGAATCCACTGCAGCGCGAGCATGACGTCGTGCGCGGTCTGGAAGCGATCGTCGGGATTTTTCGCCAGGCACGTGCGGACCACGCGATCGAGCGACACCGGCGTCATCGGACGGATCGTCGAAATCGGAGGCGGATCGCTGGCGATGATCTGCGCAATCATCCCGGCGCGGCTGGCGGCGTTGAAGGCGCGCCGGCCAGTGAGCATTTCGTACAGCATGCAACCGAAGGCGAAGATGTCTGTGCGCGCGTCGCTGCGGGCGTATTCGACCTGCTCCGGCGCCATATAGCAGAACGTCCCCACCAGCGTCCCCTCGGCGGTCAGCGGCTCGTTCGGCTGCATGGCCGTGATGCTGTGCGGCGACGTCGATTCGATCAGCGCCGCGTCCATCGCTTTGGCCAGACCGAAATCGAGCAGCTTCGCGCCGCCCCGCGTGAGGATGACGTTGCCCGGCTTGAGGTCGCGATGAATGATGCCGGTGCGGTGCGCTTTATCGAGCGCGTCGGCGATCTCGATGCCATGGCGAAGGACTTCCGAGACGGCCATCGGCCCGCGCGCCAGCCTCTCGGTCAGCGGCTCGCCGTCGAGATACTCCATGACCAGATACTCGACGTCGTTCTGCGTTCCGACGTCGAAGAGCATGCAGATGTTCGGATGATTGAGGCTCGAAATCGCCTTCGCCTCGCGCTCGAAGCGTGCCCGCAATTGCGCGTCGCGCGCGAACTCCGCCGGCAGCACTTTGATGGCTACGTCGCGCGAGAGCCGCGTGTCGCTGGCGCGGTAAACCTCCCCCATGCCGCCCGCGCCGATGGGCGAAGCAATCTCGTACGGGCCGAGCCGGGTACCGGGAGCGAGGGACACGTGTGGCGAGAAGTGTAGATCAGTGATTCGCCGATCGTTGCCGCGTGCGTTTCAGTACCTGTCCGGGGCGAGCTCCGGTAGAGCGGCCGTGATGCCACACTGACTCGCCGTTCACGATCACGGTTTCGATTCCCTTTGTGTGGGCGACCGGTTTTTCGAAGCTCGCCGCATCGGCGATCGCCGCGTCGTCAAAGAGCACGAGGTCTGCTGCGAAGCCTTCTTTCACCACGCCTCGGCCGGTGAGGCCGAAGGTTGCGGCGGTCAACCCGGTCATCTTGTAAATGGCTTCTTCAAGGGAGAACAAACCGAGGCGCCTGTAGTGGCCCAGTACCCTGCCGAAAGTTCCCCACAGCCGAGGATGCGGAGCAGCATCGTGCGGCAAGCCATCGGAGCCGATCATGGTGCGTTCGAAAGCGAGAATTCGCTGCACATCCTCCTCATCCATGGAGAAGTAGATCGCGCCCGCGGGGAGTAGCTTCTGAACTGCCTTCTCTTCTGAAAGATTCATGATTCGCGCGATGTCTTCAAGGTCCATCCCTGAGAATTCAGGATGGGGTTTAGACCACGAGACGAGCACCTTCGAAGCGATGCCGACGCGGCTCCAGGACAGGATGGTCGACGAGGCGGTGTAGGGGTAGCAATCGAGGCCGATCGTCTGCGAGCGCATCGCCTTCTCGATGATCGGCAATGTCTCGGCAGAACGACCGTAATTCGGCTTACCCATCAGTTTGTGATGCGACACGACGACTGCGATGTCGAGCTCGCGGCCGATGCGGAAGGTTTCCTCCAGCGAATCGACTACCCCATCGCCCTCGCTGCGCATGTGCGTGCAGTAGACCGCGTTGCGCGCGCTCAGCGGCCGGCCCACCTCGATCACTTCCTCCGTAGTCGCCGCGCGCGCCGGCTCGTAGTAAAGGCCGGTGGAGAGGCCGATAGCGCCCGCTTCGAGCGCCTCCTCGACGAGCTTCTGCATGCGACCGATTTCGCCGTTCGACGCCGGCTTATCGAGATTTTCCATCGTCTGAACGCGCAGCATGCTGTGGCCGACGAGGAGCGCGCAGTTTGTGGCAGCCGGTTTGTTTTGCAACTCCTGAACGTATTGCTCGAACGTGGAGAAGCGGAACCAGTCACCCTCGTCGTCGAGCAGGTCGAGAGGCGGCGGGACCGGCTTCGACATACGACGCATCGCGGGCGCGAGCGAAATGCCGCAGTTGCCGGCTACCACTGTGGTGACGCCCTGGCTGACCTTCGGCGCCATGTCGGGCGCCGAAAGCATCAGACGGTCATCGTGAGTGTGCGAATCGATGAAGCCAGGCGCCAGGACCTTCCCTGAAGCATCGATGACACGGCCGGCCGTTTCGCTTCCAACCGTTCCAATTCTTTCGATCAGACCGTTTCGAATCGCGACATCGGCTTGAAAGCGAGGCGCGCGGGTGCCATCGATGATCGTTGCGTTGCGAATGACGAGATCGATGGCCACCTACGTCAATCCCACTCCGTGCCGTTCATCTTCGCCACGATCTTCGCGACCTCGATGTAGTCGGCGCCTTCGCCGAGCTGGTTGAGCGACGACGTGAAGAGATGCTGCGTCAGCGCGAGCATTGGTGTCGCGGCGTGCTGCTGGTGCGCGATCGAGGCGGCGATGCGGATGTCCTTGTCGTGATGCGCGAGCTTGAAGACGAGCGGCCACTTGTGCTCGAGGAGGCGCATCGGCAGCAGGTTTTCGGATGCATTCGAGCGGCCGCTGCCGGCGTTCGTCACCGCGAGCGCGGTCTTGAGGTCGATGCCGTACTGCTTGGCGAGCAGCAGGCATTCCGAGGTGATCCAGACCGTCGCGCCCATGATCGAGTTCGTAAGGACTTTGATGGCGTGGCCGGAACCGACGGGACCGACGTGAATGATGGTCTTGCCGCAGAGCTGAAGGATTTCGCGCGCGCGCGCGAAATCGGCCGCATCGCCGCCGATCATGATCGTCAGCGTGGCGTTCTCGGCGCCGACCGTCGCGCCGGTCACGGGCGCATCGACGAAGGCAACGCCTTTTTCCGCGAGACGGGCGGCGGTTTGTTTCGAAGCGTTCGGATCGCCGCTGGTGGCATCGATCCAAAGCATTCCGGGATGGAGCGACGGCAGGAGTTTGTCGACGATCTCATCGACCTCCACGCTCGTCGGCAGCATGGTGATGATGACCTCGGCATTCGCGCAGTCGGCGAGATCGTTCGCGAGCGTCGTGCCGTGCTCGCGCGCATGGCGCTCCGCCTTCTCGCGGGTGCGATTCCAGACGATGAGCTCGTGTTGTTTGGAGAGGTGGCGCGCCATGGGGAAGCCCATCGCGCCGAGTCCGATGAATGCAATCTTCATCGGAACATTCTATGGGGAAGCCGAGCTGGCTGATGTGGAGTAGGCGCTCACACACGCCGCGTCCCTGCGTCGACTCCACATCAGAACAGCAGCTCGATCGAGACCCTCCGGCACGCGTTGCAGAGAGAGAGAGGTAGCTTCAGCAATTGTCGACGGAGGCACGCCCATTCGCCCGCTCTTCCGTCGTTTGGGTCCGAGGTGGGCACGTAACTGAAGGGCCTCGATCCAACGGCTGTTCTCAGATTTTCAAGGAAAATAAAAAAGGGGCGTTACGCCCCTTGGTTGCCTGCTCGGCCAAATTGCTGTGATGTGCACGCAGTCTACGTTGGGGGTTTCCTCGGTTTCGTGATGCAGCTCACACTTTTCAGGTTTTCTTGTACCAGGCAGCGTTGATCTCCGTGTAGTGCTTCCACTGCTCGGGTACCAGATCCTGCGGGAAGATCGCCTGCACCGGGCATGCCGGTTCGCACGCGCCGCAGTCGATGCAAACCTCGGGATCGATGTACAGCATCGTGTCCTCAGCGAATCCCTCCTCGTCCTTGCGAGGATGAATGCAGTCGACGGGACAGACGTCGACGCAGGCGGTGTCCTTGGTTCCCACACACGGTTCGGCGATCACGTAAGTCATGGCGCGCGCATTTTAAGTGAAGAAGTAACGGGTCAAGTGAAAAAAAATCGGTCCGGCGAAACAGATCGAGTCGATGCGATCGAGGACTCCGCCGTGGCCCTGGATCGACGAGCCCCAGTCCTTCACGCCCGCGTCGCGCTTGATGGCCGACATCGTCAGCCCGCCGAGGAATCCCATGACGGTGATGACGAAGGCCATCCCCATCGTCTGCCACATCGTGAACGGCGTGGCCCACCAGAGCGACGTGCCGATCAGCGTCGCCGAGAGAGTGCCGCCGATGAAGCCCTCCCACGTTTTGCTCGGACTGATCACCGGCGCGATTTTGTGTTTGCCGAGCAGCTTGCCCCAGACGTACTGCAGCACGTCGCTGAGCTGGACGATGACGACGAGGAAGAAGAGCAGCCGCGCGTTCTTGCCGAAGTAGCCGGGGATCTCCAGCATCAGCAGCGCCGGCACGTGGCTTACGCAGTAGACGCAGACCATCAGTCCCCACTGGATTTTCGAGCTGCGTTCGAGAAACACGGCGGAATCGCCGGAGATGGCGATGCGCGAAGGGACGAAGAGAAATCCGTAGACCGGAATGAGGACGCTGAAGAAGCCGTACCACTGCGCGAAGACGAGGTAGTACTGCAGCGGCGTGATGATGAAGAAGACCCAGAAGAGCGCGGAGTGATCGGCAGGCCGCGTCGGCGTGAGCGTGATGAATTCGCGCAGCGCGAAGAATGAAAGCGCCGCGAACAGGATCACCGATCCGAGGCCGCCGGTTAGCAGCGAGAGCGCGAAGACGGCCGACATCACCCACCAGGCGCGGATGCGCGCGTTGAGGTTGTCGACGACGTCGCCGCGTTTCCGCAGCTTGATGAGTTGGCCGACGATCGTGGCCACGACCAGCAGCGCCAGTACGCCGCCGAAGAGCATCAGCGTCTGCCGGTCGCGAATCATGTTCACCATTGCCGCAGCTCCAGAATTGCGTTCCGCGCCCGATCGAGAAATGCCGATTTGTCCTCGTCGTCGCCGACGCGCATCGGCTCGCCGAAACTGACCGAGGCCAGCATCGGTACCGGTACGAACTCCCCCTTCGGCAGGATGCGATTGACGTTGTTGATGTAGGCCGGGATCAGCTCGACGTCCGGCCGCGCTTTGCCGAGGCGATACAAGCCGCTCTTGAACGGCGCGATCGTCGATCCGTCGCCGCGCGTGCCTTCCGGAAAAATGATGAGCGAGTGGCGGTCGCCGAGTCCGTCGAGGAGGATGTCGATCGGATTCGGCGAGGTGCTCGACGGAGTCCGTTCGATCAGCACCGCGTTGAAGACTTTCACGCCGAGGTAGCGGCGAAGTCCGGCGCGATCCCAGTAGTCCTTCGCTGCGACCGGACGCGTGATCGCGCGCAGCCGCGGCGGAAGCGCGGCCCAGACCAGGACGAAATCGAGATGGCTGGCGTGATTGGCGAAGTAGATGCGCTGCTTCTCGTCCGGCGTAAATCCGACGCGCCGCACGTTGCCGCCGGCGAGCAGGCGCGCGATGCCGACCACGCCTTTCGCGACGACCTTCCTCACCGCGACTCCAGCTCCGCGGCCATCCGTCGCGTACGGCGGATCATCGTCACGATCGTGCCGAGGATGATCACGATCAGCGCGAGCATGAGCGCGTAATCGCGGAAACGGAGATAGCCGGCGACGGCGTCGATAATCGCGGCGAACGTCAGCGTGGCCATACGGTGCGGCTTGGCCATCGGCCCGACGAAATCCTGTTTCGCGCGCACGGAACCGGCCAGCACGCGAACGTAGGCGGTCATCACCGCCAGCAATCCGGCCAGCCAGCCGAGCGTCGGTCCGAGCGTGTAAAAACGAATGATGGCGTAGCCGGCCGGAACGATGATCAGCGGATCGGCGATACGGTCAGGAAGCTCGTTGAAGATGTCGCCGGTCTTCGACGCCATCTTTCCTTCGACCGCGACCATTCCGTCGAGCATGTTGCAGAGCAGCCGGAGTTGGATGCACGCCGCGGCGACGATGAGCATCACGACGCGTTGCATCCCGTCGGCGTTCCTGCTGGCGATGAACGCGACCGCGGCGCCGAGGGCGAAGACGACGCTGAAGACGGAAATCGCGTTCGGCCGGATGCGCGCGCGAACGAGCGTCGACGCCAGCGCTTTCGCCCAGCCGCGCTCGCGCGTTTTGAGTGGCCTCCGGTCCATGCGGTCCGGGAATTGTAGCGTCTGCTACTGCTCAGCCCACTTCCGGATCGAGTCGATCTGGTAGTCGTTGCCCATGAACGTGACCAGATCGCCGGTCGCGTGGCCGAGGAGCGCTTTGGCGACGTCGGACTGATTCGAGTAGACGCCGTGCTCCGGCGCCGACTCCCACGGCCCGAGGATGGTGACTTCGCGGCGCTCGTCGCCATTGGCCAGCGCGACTTTCGTTCCGACGCGCACGACCGAGGTGTCGACCTGCTCGGGATTCAGAACCTGCACGCGCGAGATCTCGGAGGCCAGCTCGCCGACGCGCGCGGAAAGGTACTCGGCGCGTGCGCGGGCGGCTTTGTATTCGAAGTTCTCGCGAAGGTCGCCCATCTCGCGCGCGGCCTGCAATGCGCGCGAGTTCGCCGGAATCTCGACGGTCTTGAGGTTCGTCAGCTCGGCGCGCTTCTGCTCCAGCGACTGCGCCGTCGCGTACACCGGCTCCGCCTCCGGCTCGCGCAACGTCGGGAACTTCATCAGCGCGGCGCCCTTCGCGGTCTCGCGGCGGTACTCCTCGATCGCGCCGTAGCGATCGATCGTTTCGACGAGCTTGCGCGCCCCTTCTTCGTTGTCGACGCCGGTGATGATGCGCAGCGCGAGGCCGCCGTGATCGAACAGGTCCTTGAGCCGCGCCCGGACGGCGGAGAATTCGTCCGAGCTGATGGCGTCGATGATCTGGAACAGTAGCGCGTAGTTCGCCTTGTCCGAAAGCGTCTCCTGATCGTTGAGCTGCTTGACGAACCAGTAGAACGCGCGCGGATGGCGGCGCGGGTAGCGCAAGGTTTCGTCGATGAGCCGGTCGCGCAGCTCTTTGTTGCCGGCCTCGTCGAGCGAGTTGATGATGAGCGAGAGGATGCGCGGGTCTTCGTCGAGGAAGAAGACTTCGCTGTAGACCTTTGGCCAGTCCGGATGCATCTCGCGGACTTGCACGAGCGCGCGCTCACGCAGCGTCTTGTCCGTCACGGCGACAATCACGCGCGACGCGAGCGGCCCGGTGATGAGCGACTTCGGATCGAGCAGCGGCGTGTACGAACCCGGCAGCGATTCCAACGTCGCGGCAATCTGCCACGCTGCCGCCGGATCGCGCGGCGCGAGTCTCGCGGCCTCGGCGGCAAGTTTGCCCGAGATGTAATCCGCCAGATCCTTGCTGCGCGCGCTGTGCTTCCGCGCCAGGTCGAGCTTTCCTTTGGCATCGGCGCGATCGAAATCGCGCTTGATCGCTTCGTCCGCCGCGCCGGTCGACGCGCTCCACGAATACGTGGCCTTCGCCCCGCTGCCGCTGATCACGATCTGCGGATTCTTCCTCGCCGAGGTCCACCACGAGCTCCACTTCTCCTCGGGGACGATGCCGATGACGGCGTCGCGCACTTCGCCCATCTGCATCGGACGTCCGAAACTCTGCAGGATGCGCGCGAAAAACGCCGACGGCGATTTCTTCGCCTCGGCTTTCAGCGCTTCGCCGTCCGTGAATTTCTCGCGAAGGACGTGTCCCTCCGGAAGCGGCACGAGATACTTCGCCGCCGCGCCGATGGGAACCGGCACGCGTTTGTCCTTTTCGAAGTCGAGACGCGCGATGCCGAGCTCGGGATTGAGCTCCGTGACGATGCCGGCGCCGCGGCCGGCCATGAAGTACATCTCGCCTTCGTCGTACTTCAGCCAGGTCTCGAGCTTCTCCGCCTTCTCGACCGGATTGCTGGTCGGATCGGTGAATTTCGTGAAGTCGTAGATGCGCTGGAAACTCTTGTGCGTTCCGTGCGCGCCGCGCAGCGCCTGCTCGATCTGCGGCCGCAGCGTGGCCGGATGTTTGGAGAGGCGGCCGAGCTCTTTCAACACCTGCAGCCGCAGATGCCACTGCTTCTTCTCCAGCAGCGTGTCGGAGAGGAGGCCGAGGAGCGTGTCGGATTGCGTGCGCTGCTCCGACTTGCGGAGCGCGCGGGCAATGGTGATGAACGAGTCGACGTCGCTCGGGTCGCGGTCGAGCTGCGACATCCATAGGGACTCGAGCTCGTCGAATTTCTTTTGGTCGATCAGGCGCTGAGCATCGTCGCGAAACGGCAAAGTCTAGGTCCCCCCGGGCGGAATGAGCGGGACATTGTAGCGGCAGAAGCAGTGGATTAGTGATCAGTAGATTAGTCGATTAGGAAAGGCGCGACAGCGGCACGTTCCTGATCTACTAATCTACTAATCCACTAATCGACTCGTTTTACCGCCGCAATTTGACGATGGCTTTGAACACGTCGAAGGGTAGCTCTTCGGCGTGAACGATGTGGCGAAGGTGATGCAGCGTGGCGCGGCGTTCCTTCACGTCTTCGAGCGAGATGTTGTGCTTCCGAAGTACCTCATGTGCTTTCTGGTCAGGCATAGTTCTCCCGTGTGAAGACTGCGTTGGAGCACGGGCAAACCGGACCGGCCCGAATGCTATTTCACTTAATTTTATAAAGTACTTGACATTACTCGATCGCGGATGCATCTTGGCGGCATGCGACGCCTTGCACTGCTGATCATCTATCTCCTCTTCAACATCGCCTGCCACCTCGGCACGAGCTCTCCCGCGGCGACTGCCGCGTCCGGCGGCGACCTGGCCGGCATGAAGCGGATGCTCGACGCCGGCCTCGATCCGAATGCGCACGACTCGGCCGGCTACACGCCGCTGATCTCCGCCGCGCGCGCCGGCAACGTGGAGATGATCCGCCTCCTCACCAGCCGCGGCGCCAATCCGAATGTGAGCGATGCGGCGGTCAACTCATGGACGCCGCTGCTGCACGCCGTCCACAAGGCGCAGCCGCGCGCGATTGCCGCGCTGCTCGACGCCGGCGCCAATCCGAACACTGCCGACCCGCACGGGACGACGCCGCTCATGCTCGCCGCCGGTTACGGCTACACGGACATCGTCAAGATCCTTCTCGCGCACAACGCCAATCCGCGCCTGACTGCCAGCGACGGCATTACCGCCCTCGACCTGGCCCGCTCCGGCGTCCCCGACATCGACCGCTTCACGGTCTTCAACTGCCAGCAGGACACGGTAAAAGCTCTGCTGGCCGCCGATCCGAAGCTCGCGGATCACACCGACAAACTGCCCGGAATCGCCCGCCTGCTGATGCGCACGAAGCGGTGCGGCGCGTAGTCGAGAGACGGAACGCTGGCGTCCCGCCGGCTGGCTCGGCGGCGTCCTCGCCGCCGAACCGGCAAAGTCGAAACTCTTGCTGATAACGACGCGGCGGAACACTAACGCTTCGATCTCGGCAGAGTCGCCGTTTTCACCGAGGGTTGCGGTTACCAGCAAGTATTTGGACTCTGCCGGTTCGGCAGCGAGGACGCAGCCGGTCCAGCCGGCGAGACGCCAGCGCTCCGATCGCGCGCATCACATCCGAGGAGTTAAATGAGGTGGTGATTTGTGACAGTCAAGCGCGATCGCGCAGACCATCCGTCGAGATCCCGCGCGCAAATCCTCGCAGTTCCTCGAGCGATTGCTCAGGCACGAGATGAATGATTCCGCCCTTCACGATGATCTGAAACTCCTGCCCTCGCTTCAGGTGCGCGGATTCGCGCACTTCGCGCGGAATGCGAACGCGGTAGGTGGCGGACATTTTCGTGCGGCTCATAGGCTCCTCACTCGGTGATAAACCTACCACGCCGGCCGTTGATTCACACCCGCAGTCCGATCTTGCCGAAGTGGTCCTCTTTCATCGCTCGATGCGCGTCGGCGGCATCGGCCAGGTCGAAGACACGATCAATCACCGGACGGATGCGGCCGTTGCCGAGGTCTTCGCCGAAACGGGCGATGAACATCCGGACGATCCACAACTTCTCCTCGACCGACCGTGCCCGCAACGTCGACCCGATGATCTGCTGGCGCTTCGAGAGCAGCGCGTTCACGTTCAGGTCGATCGAGCCTGGGCCGCCCATCGATCCGATGATCACTACGCGGCCGCCGACGGCGAGGCATTCCAGATCGCGCGGCAGGTACTTCGCGCCGATGTGGTCGAGGATCACGTTCGCGCCGCGGGCGCGCTCGACGTAATCCTCCTCGTTGTAATTGATGGCCTCGTCCGCGCCGCGTGCAAGGCAGCGATCGCATTTTTCGCGCGAGCCGGCAGTGACGATCACGCGCAATCCGGCCAGTTTCGCCAGCGTCGTCGCAGCCGTACCGACTCCGCTGCCGCCGCCGTGGATGAGCAGCGTCTCGCCCGCCCGCGCCCGTGCGAGCTCGAAAACATTGAGAAACGCGGTGAGAAAAACTTCGGGCATCGCGCCGGCTTCGACGTCACTGAGCGCATCCGGAACGTGAATGGCGGAGCCGTGATCGACGACGACTTCCTCCGCGTAGCCGCCGCCGGCGAGCAGCGCCATCACGCGATCGCCGACGTTCCAGCCGCGGACGTTGGCGCCGACTTCCATCACCTCGCCCGCGCATTCGAGCCCGAGGATTGGCGAGGCGCCGGGAGGCGGCGGATAACGGCCTTCGCGCTGCAGCAGATCGGCGCGATTCACCGCCGTCGCGCGAACGCGAATACGCAGCGCGTCGGATGACATCGCAGGAGCTTCCGCTTCGCCGATCCGCAGGACCGACTCGTCGCCGAACTTGTCGAACACGATGGCGCGCATATCGGCGGAGAGTGTATCGTCTGCGGTCCCATGGCCGACGTCATCGCCTGCCGCAATCTGCGCAAGTACTTCGCCGACGTGAAGGCGGTGGACGGGCTCGATCTGTCCGTCGCCAGCGGCGAATGTTTCGGGCTCCTTGGGCCGAACGGCGCGGGCAAGACGACGACGATCGAGATCCTTGAAGGGTTGACCAAGCCCGATTCCGGCGACGTCGAGATCCTCGGCCTCGACTGGCGCAAGCACGAGCGCGAGTTGCGCGAGCGCATCGGCATCTCGCTGCAGGAAACGCAGCTCACCGAAAAGCTCACCGTGTTCGAGACCGTGCGGCTCTTTCGCTCGTTCTACCGCAACGGGTACGACCCCGAGGAGTTGCTGCACGATCTCTCGCTCGATGAGAAGCGCGACGCGCGTGTCGGCAAACTTTCGGGAGGCCAGCGGCAGCGGCTCGGCGTCGCGTGCGCGCTCGTCGGAAATCCGGACGTGCTCTTTCTCGACGAACCGACGACCGGCCTCGATCCGCAGAGCCGGCTGCAGCTCTGGGACATCGTGCAGCGCTTTCGCGTCAAAGGCGGGACGGTGCTGCTCACGACGCACTACATGGAAGAGGCGCAGCGCCTCTGCGACCGCGTGGCCATCGTCGACCACGGCCACCTCATCGCCCTCGGCTCGCCGGCGGAGTTGATCGCCAAACTCGAAGCGCGCAACGTGATCGAGTTCACCAGCGAGCCGGCGCTTTCGCACGAAGTCGTCACCGCGATCGACGCATGCGCGGGTGCGAGCGCGCACAAAGGCGGATGGCTGCTGCGCGTCCATTCGCTGGCCGAGGCCGTGCCGCAGTTGATCGCGGCCGTGGAGCGGGAAGGCGCGAAACTCGTGTCGCTCTCCACGCACGAAGCAACGCTCGAGGATCTCTTCGTTTCGCTGACCGGCAGGGAGCTTCGCGATGCCTGAGAAAACGCGCATCCGGCCGCCGATCATCGAGCTCGCCGTGACGCGCGCGAAAGAATTCGTCCGCGAAAGCGAAGCGCTTTTCTGGGTCTTCGGATTTCCGCTGATCCTCGCGCTCGCGCTCGGATTCGCGTTCCGCGAGAAGCCGCCCGACCGCGTGCCGGTCGCGGTCGTGGCCGGACCGAATGCCGCGCAACGCCTCGCAGCGCTGCAGAAATCGCCGGTGCTCCTGCCGAGCATCATGAGCGAGCAGGACGCGCGCGACGCGCTGCGGCGCGGCAAAGTCTCGCTGCTGATCGAAGGAGCGGACACGGTCGTCTTCCGCTTCGACGCCACGCGTCCCGACGCGCAGAGCGCGCGCCGCGAAGCCGACGACGCGCTCCAGACCGCAGCCGGAAGGCGCGACGTCGTCGTCACGCGCGAGGAGCGCGTTCACGAACAGGGCGCGCGCTACATCGACTTCCTGATCCCAGGTCTCCTCGGCATGAACCTGATGGGCACCGGCATGTGGAGCATGGGTTTCACCATCGCCAACGCGCGAATGAAGAAACTGCTCAAGCGCCTCATCGCCACGCCGATGCGCAAGACCGATTTTCTGATGGCTCAGTTTCTGTCGCGGCTGATCTGGCTCCTGATCGAAGTGACGGTGCTGGTCATCTTCGGCTGGCTCGTCTTCGGAGTGCGCGTCAACGGGTCGATTGCGCTCTTGGCCGTCCTCTGCATCATCGGCGGCTTCAGCTTCTCGGGCATCGGACTGTTGACCGCATCGCGCGCGCGGACCATCGAAGCCGTCAGCGGTTTGATGAACCTCATCATGATGCCGATGTGGCTCTGTTCCGGCGTCTTCTTTTCCTACGAACGTTTTCCCGACTCGGTGAAACCGATCATCCGCCTGCTGCCGCTCACGTTGCTCAACGATGCATTGCGCGCTGTAATCAATGATGCCGCCGGCCTGACGCAGATCGCTTCGAAACTGGCGCTGCTGGCGGTGTGGGGCTTCGTCACGTTTATGATCGGATTGAAAGTCTTCCGCTGGCAATGAAACGACTCTCGACAATCGTGCTTCTCGTACTTGCCGCCTGCGCGACGTCGACGCCAAGCGCGCCGAATGCTGACGTGCTCCTGCAGCGCGACCGCGAATTCGCGAAGGCATCGGCGGCCCGCGGCGCTCTCGCCTGGCGTGAGTTCATGGCTCCGAGCGCTGCGAAGCCGGCCAACGGCGGCGTGATGCTCATCGGACCTCAGGAGATCGGCGACAACATGCTCGCTGCGTTCGCGAGCGGCTTCAGGCTTTCGTGGGAGCCGACGCGTGCCGAAATCTCACGCGGCGGAAAGCTCGGCTACACGTGGGGCCGCTATCACTCCGACTTCAACGGCAAGACGCACGAAGGCGCGTACATGACCGTCTGGGAAAAACAGCCCGACGGCACATGGAAAGTGCTCTTCGATACGGGCGATCCGGATTAAGAACGGGGTGTGGGGAGTGGGGCGTGGAGAGTGGTAGAAAAGACGACGGGAAGAATGTCGACTAACTCCCACCCCCCCTACTCCCCACCCCCCACACCCGTCAGAATTTGAAGTACAGCCCGAGGTTCGCCTGCCCCTGAAACAGATCGCGGTTGTACGTGTAGTTGCACAGGTGGCATGTCGTGTCGTTCGGGAGCGAAGTGTAGAAGCCGCGGATCTCGCCGCGGATCCCGGCGTGACTCTGGATCGGAACCTTGACGCCGACGCCTGCCGACGCGGAGAAACGCGTCGCCGTCGAAACATCCGATCGCCGCGGATCGAGCGTAGCCACGCCGGCGCTACCCATAAAGTACGGCGTCGCCGCGTACGACTGATTGAACGGCACCAGAATCCCGGCGTGGTAGTACGTGATGTCGAAGTTGCCGAGGCGATGGCTGGGATCGAAAAGTCCGCCGCCGTTGCCATTGGTGAAGTCGGTACTCTGATGATCGATCATCAGCTCGACCTTCATGCCGTTCGGCTGAATGGGGATGCCGAGGTTGATGCCGAAGTTCGCGGAGCTGGCCACGTCCGCGTCCTGATTGAAAAGAGAGGTCTGGCCGGAGTAGACCGTCCCACCCCACGTGTAACCGACGAACGGCGTGATCTCGAAGGTGTTGTCGGCGAAGTAGCGGTAACGATCGCGAGGTCCGCGGTCGCGCCACGGCTGGGCGAAGAGCGACGCGGGAACGATCAGTAGCAGCAGAACGAAAACGAATTTACGCATAGGTGTCCTCCATTGACATGGCCGCGCCGGATGCAGAATCGGCGCCTTGAAAATCAATCGGATTCAGCCGTCACCGAGCGTTTGCACGTCCATACCTAAGGACAGCGTGTTCGATCAGGGGGACAACTGCGTAGAATCACCGCCGCATGAAAATCGCCACATGGAATGTGAACGGGATTCGCGCCCGTGAGTCGCAATTTCAGGAGTGGGTCGCCACCGCGCAGCCCGACGTGATCTGCCTGCAGGAGATCAAAGCCTCCATCCCCCAAATCCCCGAATCGATCTGCAACCTCGGCGGCTACTGGTGCTACTGGCATGGCGCGGCCGCCTACTCCGGCGTCGCGCTGCACATGCGTCGCGAGACGTTCCCCGAGGAGCCGAAGTTCACCCATCCGGAGTTCGATCACGAGACGCGCATCGTGCAAGCGCGCGCCGGCGATACGGTCTTCGCGTCGGTCTACGTTCCGAATGGCGGCAAGGACTACGCGGCGAAAATCGCGTTCATGAAGTCGCTGATCGCCTACGCACACGCGCATCGCGAGCAGGGGCTGAATCTCGTCATCTGCGGCGACTACAACGTCGCGCGGACGGACCTGGACGTGCATCCGAAAGAGCGCAAGCCGAACATCATCGGCCAGCGCCCCGAAGAGCGCGACCTCCTCGAAGCGATGATCGCCGAGGGCCTCGCCGACGTCGGCCGCAAGCTCTACCCCGAGGCCGACGACTACTTCACCTGGTGGGCGCCCTGGCGCAACCTCCGCCAACGCAACATCGGCTGGCGACTCGATTACGTCCTCGCCAGCGAGTCGCTCGCACAGCGCGCGGTGTCGTGTCCGTCGTATCGAGAAATCGGAACGAGCGATCACGCGCCAGTGGTGGCGACGTTCGAGTGAAGACGCGAGCGTAGAATGACGCGGTGCAGCAGTCGCGCAGGCAATACACGCTCGATGACTATCTCTCGTTGCAGCGAGGTATCGAGGTTAAGCTCGAATACTTCAATGGCGAGATCTACGTCATGGCCGGCGGCTCGGCCGGCCACAACCGAATCAGCCGCAACGTCCTGAAACTCTTCGACGCTGCGCTCGCCGGATCGTCGTGTGAGGCATTCGGCAGCGACATGCGTGTGAGCACGCCGTCAGGTCTCTACACCTACCCGGACGCGACGATCGTCTGCGGCCCGAAGGTCAGCAACGCCGCGGAAACCGTGACGAATCCGATCGTAATCGTCGAGGTGCTCTCCGACTCGACGCGCAACTACGATCGCGGCGAAAAATTCGAGCTATACAGATCGATCCCGACGTTGCGCCATTACCTGTTGATCGAGCAGAACGTCCATCACGTCGAGCATCGGCACCTGGGTGCCGATGGTTCGTGGTCCACGGAGTCGCCGGAAGAGACGGTTCATCTGTCCGAGGTTGGAATCGATCTCCGCGTCACAGAGATCTACGAAGGCGTGGAAGCAGACTAAAAGCTCACGCGGAGCCGCGGAGTTCGCGGAGGTTTTCTCCGCGTCCCCCGCGTCTCCGCGTGAAAAAGGGTTTATTCGAGTACCACGATCACAACGCGCCGATTTTCCGCGCGTCCCTTCCGCGTCTTGTTCGACGCCACTGGCAGCGTGTCGCCGTAGGAGATCGTCGACATGCGGTTCAGGGGGAGCTGGGCGCCGCGGGAGAGGTAGCGGCGGACTTCGTCGGCGCGGCGTTCGCCGAGCTCGTCGTTCAGCTTGCGGCCGCCGGTGTCGTCCGTGTGGCCCTGGATCTCGATGTAGTACTGCTCGTTGAGCGCCTTCACCTTGCCGGCGAAATCGTCGAGAGCGGCCTGCGCGTCCTTGTTCAACTCGTACGAACCGACCTTGAACTTGATGCGGTCTTCCTTGAACGTCTGCTGGAAAACGACCTTGCCCTTGGCCAGCACGCCGGCTTCCTGCGCGCGCTTGAGGGCGTCCTTCGCTTCCGTGCTGAGCTGCGCGAGCGCCGCGTCGGTCTGCTGCAGATGCGTGTCGGTGGCCTTCTGCTTGTTCTGCAGATCTTCGACCTGACCTTCGACCGACTCGACCTTCTTCGCGGTCTGCGCCTGGGCTTCGGCGATCTTCTGATCGACCGATTTCGACGTCGCGCATGCGCCGAGGGTGGCGGCCAGCGCCGTGGCCGTGAGGATGCGGATTCCGATACTCTTCTTCATGAACTTCCCTTCCTTTCAGTGAGTTTTTTCCGGGAGGCGACCAGGGGTGGCTCGGTGCCGAGGTAGCCCGCGCGAACTCGGACAGCGCGCGCGCGGCCGGTGAGTTTCAGCGAAATCGTGCGGTACTTTACTGCACCTTTTCCCGTGGGGGCGAACCCGATCAGGTACTGCGCGCGGAGATCGCCTTCGATGTGCGAGACGGCGTCCGCGATCTGTTGCGGCGTGTTTCCGAGGTAGAGCTTTCCGCCCGTAAGTGTGGCTACTTCGTTGAGCAGTCCGATATCCGACAGGTCTTCGCGCGGACGCTTGCCTTTGTCCGCCTGCTTCTCCGGCTCGCGCAGCCCGAGCGAGTAGATCGGAACGGAGATGCCCTGAAGCTGTTGCGCAAGCTGGGCACGCGTCAGCGACGACGCATTGTCGATGCCGTCGCTGAGGAGGATGATCGCGCGCGACGGATTGCGTCCGAGGCTGCTGCGCTCCGGCATGGTCGCCAGCGCGTCGAAGAACGCCGTCTTGCCGTACGGCTTCACGTGGCCAAGAGCGCGCGTGATGTCGTTCGGATTCTCAGTGAACGGCGCGACTTCGACCGCCTGCGACTCCGCGAAAACGTACAGCGCGAAGTCATCGCCGGGACGGCGATGGCCGATCAGCGCTCCGATTGCCGCAAACGCCGAATCCATCTTCCCCGCCAGCGCCATCGAGCCGGAACCGTCGAGCAGGATCGTGAACGACACCGGTGCGTTCTGCGACTTCTCGAACATGTCGCTGCGCACCGGTGCACCATCCACCGTCAGATTCACCTCGGCATCGCGCAGGTCGGTGATCGGCCGGCCGTGATCGCCGAGGACCGTGAACGGGATCATCACGTAACCGACGGAAACCGATTCTGACATCGGCGCGACCACGCTTTGCGCGAAGGCCGGCAGGGCGAGAAACAACGCGGCGCAGGCGAATACCCGGCTCATGCGGATCATGAACAAATAACTAGTTGCGGCGCATTTCGAACTACTTCCAGGTCAATGGGATAAACGTCTCATCGCCCTGTTGCGTCCGCTCCCATTTCAGGAAGTCGTAGTACCCGCAGCGCTTGAAGTCAGGGTACTCGTGGCAGACACCGGGCCGGGCGTTGTAGATCGTGCAACGGCGCGCTTTGATGTCCAGAAACATGCAGACGCTGCCGTAGATCTTGTCCTTCTGGTGGCGGAGCACCTGCTCGCCTTCAACGACTTTCGTGAAGCGCTTCTGCGCGACTTCAGGATCGAGGTCGAAGTGTTTCGCCAGTCGATTCACATCGCGTTTGGTGACGATGATCCGCGTGTAGCTGCAGCAGTACGCGGGGCACTTCGTGCAGTCGTAGGAACCCATGGCGTGAGTGTACGGGAAGTGGTTCTCTTGATCCACTGTCCTATGATTCCCGCATGGACCACGCCGTCGCCCTCGTTCAGGCGTATCTGCAGCTCAATGGGTATTTCACTTCGGCCGAGTATCCGATCATCGCCGCGGCGGGGCGCAATGGTTTCCGCACGCTGACCGACATCGACGTCCTCGCCTTTCGTTTTCCATCCGGACTGCCGTCGCCGGCGAATGCGCCGAAACGCGCGCCGCGCGCGCTCGACATGAGCGACGTCGATCCGGGCCTCGGCATCCCGCCGGACTCGATCGACATGGTGATCGGCGAGGTGAAGGAAGGGCGCGTCGGCATCAACAGCGGAGCGCGCAATCCGGAAATCCTCAAGACGGTCATCGGACGCCTCGGCGATTCGACCATCGACAGTGATGCCGTCGTCGCCGATTTATTGGAACACGGCTCGGCCACGCTTCCGTCCGGATTCGCGATCCGTCTGATCGCATTCGGATCGTTCCCGCCCGGCGCGCCCGTGCCGCCCTGCCGCATCATCAGCCTCGGGCACGTCCTCGACTTTCTGCAGCGCTACGTGCGCAAACACTGGAGCATGCTGCGGCATCTGCAGTTCAAAGATCCCGCGTTCGGATTTCTGATGACGCTGGAAAAAGCGCGGCGCGGCGGCGCGGGCCGGCGCGGCGAAGCAGGCGTCGAGATCGTGTCGTCGAAACCGCGTCCGGCGCACGAACGTCCGCCGCGGAGGTGACGCATTTCGTATCTGACCGACGATCCGATCGATCCTGCCGCACTCGTGAAGCGCGTGATGCGTCCTTCCGACGGCGCGTACGTGCTGTTCGAAGGCGTCGTGCGCAATCACCACGAAGGCAAAGCCGTCGAGTCGATTTTCTACGACGCCTATCGTCCGATGGCGGAGAAGGAGATTGCGAAGATCGTCGATGACGTGCGATGCGCCTATCCCGAGGTTGCGATCGACGTCGTGCACCGTCTCGGACAACTCGTCGTCGGCGATTCGTCGATCGCGATCGTGGCGGCGTCTCCGCATCGTGCCGAGGCGTTCGAGGCGTCCCGGATGATGATCGATCGCATCAAAGAGACCGTTCCGATCTGGAAGAAGGAGCGCGGACCGGGCGGCGAAGAATGGGTCGGCTGGCAGGGCAAGTGCTAGCATAATGCCTGCACGGAGCAAAAATGCCGACACTCACCATTCGTAATGTCCCGAATCAACTCGTCAAATCTCTCAAGGCTCTGGCGCGGAGCCGGCGCCATTCCATGGAGCAGGAGCTACGCGAGTTGCTGGAAGCGCATCTCGCGGAACGGCGATCCGTACTCGCGCAGATAGAAGCGGGATGGGCCAGGCAGGCACGGCGTCCGACTGTCAAAGAGGTTGACGCCTGGATCGGATTCGGTCGTTCGTGAACGCTGTCGTCGATACGAACGTCATCACGTATTTCGTCCTCGGCACAGAGCCGTTCGTTGAAGAAACTCGGGAGTTCATGACTCTGCTGGATGAAGCCTGGGCTCCTGCGCTCTGGGAGGCAGAATTTGCCAATGCTATCTGGATGGCAACCCGTCACAAGATTCTCAGTGTCGAAGACGCCGTGAACCGGCTGACGCTGGCGTCGGGCCTGGGCATTCACGTCGTCCCGATCCACACCCTGTGGCAGGGTGCGCTGGTTCGCGCGCATCTATCGAAGGTCGCCGTATACGACACGCTGTTTGTCGAGCTGGCCGCTCGCGAGCATCTCCCGCTTGCGACCTTCGACGCTGCGCTGTTGAAAGCGTTTCCGGAGATTGCCTTTCGCCCTGCCGCTCTGGTCTCGAAGTAGAGTCCGTACTGCCATGACCACTTCCCACAACGTCTCCGATCGCCAGCTTCCGCGCGGCGCCGGCGACGCGGCCGAGGTGCCGCCGATTCCGGCCGCGAGCGTGATCGTGTTGCGCGACGAGCCGCTGGAAGTGCTGATGATCCGGCGGCATTCGAAGTCGTCGTTCGTGCCGGATGCGTGGGTGTTTCCCGGCGGCGTCGTCGAGCCGTCCGATCACGTCCTCGGCGACGGCACAGAACTCGGAACGATGCGCATCGCTGCCGCGCGCGAGTTGTTCGAAGAAAGCGGTATATGGCTCGGCGCGCCGCTCGCCGATGCTGATGCGAAACGGCGCGCATTGCTCGCGGGCGAAATTACGTTTGCGTCGATCATCGACGAATCGCCGATCGACCTCGAGAAACTCGTCTGGACGTCGCGCTGGATCACGCCCGTCGGCGTTCCGAAACGATTCGACACGTACTTTTTCCTCGCCGCGGTCGATCGCGACTCAATCGCCTCGGCGGAAAATGTCGAAGCGGTCGAGGTGATCTGGATTCCTCCGGCCGAGGCGATCGAGAAACTGCAGATCGTCTTCCCGACGCTGAAGAACCTCGAAGCGCTGGCTGGATTCACTTCAGCCGAGGAGTTGCTGGCGTCGCGGCGAGGAGTTGACGTGCCCGCCACGCGGCCGGTGCTGGTCGTCGAAGACGGAAAGAAGAAAATCATCCTGCCGTGATCATCCGCGACATCACTGCTCCGAATCCGGGCGCGTTCACGCTGAGTGGAACGCGGACGTATCTCCTCGGCGAGTCGGCGGTGATCGATCCCGGCCCCGCGATCGACTCGCACATCGATGCGATTCGAACGGCGATGCCGAGGTTGACGACGATTCTGATCACGCACCGGCATGGCGATCACGCGCCGGCCGCGGTGCCGCTGAAGAGACTGACCGGCGCAAAAATTGTGGCGCCGCGCGGCGTGCTCGACGACACGCTCGTCGATCAACGCATCGCCGGAGGCGACGCGATCGCCATTGACGACGAAACGCTGGAGGTAATCGCCACGCCGGGACACACCGCCGAACACATCTGCTTCCTGACGTCGGCCGGCGATCTCTTCACCGGCGACACAGTCCTCGGCGAAGGAACGACCGCGATCTTTCCGCCGGACGGTTCGATGCGCGACTACATCGCGTCACTGCGGCTGCTGCTCACGCACCATCCGAAACGAATCTTTCCCGCGCACGGACCCACGCGCGATGATGCTGCCACGTTGATTGAGCAATATATTGCACATCGACTGGAGCGCGAAAAACAGGTTCTCGACGCGCTCGCAAACGGTGCGTCCTCCGCGGCCGCAATGCGGCAACGCATCTATCCCGACCTCGATCCACGTCTTCATGGTGCGGCAGAGATCCAGATCGCGGCGCATCTCATCAAGCTCGTCGAGGACGGACGCGTCATCGAGCGCGGCGACTCCTACGCCATACAATGACGCCGCAATGACGCACAAAGACTTCATCGAAATTCACGACTACTCCGCGGACGAGGTCCGGCAGATCTTCGAGATCGCGCGCGACATGAAAGCGAATCCGGACAAGTACCGCGACGCGCTCAAGGGCAAGACGCTGGCGATGATCTTCGAGAAATCGTCGACCCGCACGCGCGTCTCGTTCGAAGTGGGGATGTTTCAGATGGGCGGGCACGCGCTCTTCCTCTCGTCGCGCGACATCCAGATCGGACGCGGCGAGCCGATCTACGACAGCGCGAAAGTCCTCTCGCGCTACGTCGACGGCATCATGGCGCGCACCTTCGCGCACAAGACGGTCACCGAGCTTGCCGAGTACGCGAGCGTGCCGGTCATCAACGGGCTGACCGATCTCTCGCACCCGATGCAAGCCATGACCGATTACTTCACGGCGTGGGAGCACCTCGGCGAGCTCAAAGGCCGCAAGCTCGCGTACATCGGCGACGGCAACAACATGGCCCACTCGCTCATGTTTGGCGCGTCGAAGGTGGGGATGAACATCGCCGTCGCTACGCCGCCGAGTTACGCGCCCGACCCGATGGTGGTCGCGCAGTCGCAGGGCGATGCGGATTACGCCGGCACGAAGGTCATCGTTACAACTTCCATCGATGAAGCGGTGCGCGATGCCGACATCGTCGAGACCGATGTTTGGGCGTCGATGGGGCAGGAAGCGGAAGCGCAGCAGCGGCAGAAAGACTTCGAAGGTTGGATGGTCGATGCGCGCGTGATGTCGCTGGCGAAGAAGGACGCGATTTTCATGCACTGCCTTCCCGCGCATCGCGGCGAGGAAGTGGCCGGCGAAGTCATCGACTCGCCGCAATCTGTCATTTACGACGAGGCCGAAAACCGGCTGCACGTGCAAAAGGCAATCATGTACGTGCTGATGAAGAATGCCTGACGCACAAACCCGGCACACGCGCGGACTGACCGTCGTCATCATCCTCGGCGTGATTTTTTTCGCGCTGCTGGCGCTGCTGATCCTGCGCAGCGGGAAACATGACGATGCGCCGCCGCCGGCATCGGAGAACCTGTCCGTGCTTTCGCTGCGTCTGCGCTTGCGCACACAGCCGACGGCGAATGCGCCGGTCGTGGCGACGGCGACGAACGGCGAAAAGTTGATCGTCCTCGAAGACCGCGGCGCGTGGGTTCGCGTGCAGGACGACGACGGCATGACCGGCTGGGCGGAGCGCAATTCGCTCGAGCGCACGTCCGAGCGCGAGCGGCGGCTGGCGCGTTACGAAACGATCCGCAAGCTGCCGGCGCTCAACGCCATCGTCAGCGCGCGCACGCCGCTGTACGCCGGTCCCGGCATTTTCTATCCGATCATCGGCGAGCTGTCCGCGGAGACGCAGGTGAAGGTCTACACGCGCGACCACGATTTCTACGCCCTCGATCACGACAATCAGATCGCGTACGCGGACGTCGATGCCATCGACGTCAGTTCTGCCGGAACGCGCCAGGTCGAAGTGCACACGGATACGACCGCGACCGACACGGCAGCGACAACCTCCGCCGCGCCGCCGACGGAAACTGCGGCGCCTCCGCCGACGGAAACGACCGCGCCCGCCGAAGTGCATGTGGCGACGGACAACGGCGGCGTCTACTCCGCGGTGCCGGCCGGCGGCACGCAGCCCGAGGAGACCGACCGCGTCGTTCCGCGCTATCCGATGATGGCGCGCCGCGCCGGGATTCAGGGGCCGGTGGTCGTCCGCGGAATCGTTCGCCGCGATGGAACCATCGACAACGTGGAAGTCATCCGCGATCTCCCCTACGGCCTCGGCGAAGCCGCCCGCGACGCCGTCAGCCAATGGCACTTCCGTCCCGCCACCGTTCGCGGCGAGCCGATCGACGTGTACTACACAGTGACGGTGAATTTCAGATTGCAGTGACGCGTTCCCTGCTCCTCCATGTCCCGCTTCACCTTCCCTGACACTCACGGCGATCTCCTCGGCGCGCACATTTCGACGAAGGGTGGACTGCACACCGTTTTCGATCGCGCTACGGAGATCAACGCCTCTGCCATCGCGCTGTTTGCGAAGAATGGAAATCAGTGGAAGGGGAAGGAGATGACGGAGGAGGATATCGCCGTCTTCTCCGGCAAACGCACGCTGCGTCCGGTGCTCACGCATGCGTCGTACCTCATCAATCTCGCGACCACCAATCCCGAGTTTCATCGCAAGTCGATCGACGCCATGATCGACGAGCTCGATCGCGCGGAGCGGCTCGGCATTCATGCCGTGGTGCTGCACCCCGGCGCGCATATGGGCGCTGGAGTCGATGCCGGAATCGATCAGATCGCGCGGTCGCTCGATCAGATTCATGCCGCGATTCCGAATCACAAAGTCGTGACGCTGCTCGAGACCGCGGCCGGCCAGGGCTCCTGCCTCGGCTGCACATTCGAAGAGCTCGGACGGATCATCGCGCTGGTCGATGACAAGCATCGCGTCGGCGTCTGCTTCGATACCTGCCACGTCTTTGCCTCGGGATACGAGCTTCGCAACCGCGATGATTACGAGCGCACCATCGATGCGCTCGCGGCGTACGTCGGCATCGAGAACGTCGGCGCCTTTCATCTCAACGATTCGAAGAAACCACTCGGCTCGCGCGTCGACCGCCACCAACACATCGGCGACGGCGAGATCGGCGTCGAGGCGTTTCGATTCCTGCTGAACGATGAGCGATTCCGCGGCATCCCCAAACTGCTGGAGACGCCAAAGCCGGTCGAGCACGAGTCGGACCGGAAGAACCTGACGCTGCTGCGGAGCCTCTTGTCGTCCTGACAACCTCGCATCACTGCGCACCTTTGGATAAATTCGGTACACTCCGCGGCCTATGACACAGCCGCAATCTGGCACTCGCATCGACTACCGCGACGGCAAACTTGTCGTCCCCGACGATCCCATCGTTCCCTTCATCGAAGGTGACGGAACCGGCGCCGACATCTGGCGCGCCACGCAATACGTCCTCGACGGGACGGTGGCCAAGGTCTACGGCGGCAAAAAGAAGTTTCACTGGTTCGAAGTGCTGGCCGGCGACAAGGCCTTTGCGGCGACGGGCGAATATTTGCCGCAGGCGACGCTGGACGCGATCCGCGATTACCGCGTTTCCATCAAAGGCCCGCTTTCGACGCCGGTCGGCGGCGGCATCCGCTCGCTCAACGTCACGCTGCGGCAGGTGCTCGATCTGTACGCGTGCGTGCGGCCGGTGCGCTACTTCGAAGGCGTCCCTTCGCCGGTGAAAGAGCCGGGCAAAGTGGACATGGTCATCTTTCGCGAGAACACCGAAGACGTGTACGCCGGCATCGAGTGGCCCGCGGAGTCCGAGGGCGCGCGCAACATCATCGGATTTCTGAACGCGCTCGAACGGCGCGGCGGCAGCAAGATCCGCGAAGGGTCGGCCATCGGCATCAAGCCGGTTTCCGAGTTTGGCTCGAAGCGGCTGGTGCGCAAAGCGATCGAGTATGCGATCGCTGCGAAGCGCGATTCGGTCACGCTCGTGCACAAGGGCAACATCATGAAGTTCACCGAGGGCGGCTTCAAAGATTGGGGCTACCAGCTTGCGCGCGAGGAGTTCGGCGACGTCACGATTCCGGAGTCCGAGGTTGGCGCGGACGGCGCCGGCGGGCGGATCATCATCAAGGACCGCATCGCCGACTCGATGTTCCAGCAGGTCTTGCTGCGTCCGAGTGAGTATTCGGTCATCGCCACCACGAACCTCAACGGCGACTATCTCTCCGACGCCCTCGCGGCACAGGTCGGCGGTCTGGGCATGGCGCCGGGATCGAACGAATCGGACGAAGTGGCCATCTTCGAAGCGACGCACGGCACGGCGCCGAAATACGCCGGCAAGGACATGATCAATCCCGGCTCGCTGATTCTCTCCGGAGTGATGATGCTTCGCCACATGAAGTGGTGGGAAGCCGCGGACGCCATCGAGCGCGCGATCGCCAAAACGATTGCTCAGAAGAAGGTTACGTACGATCTCGAGCGGCAGATGCAAGGGGCGACGAAAGTCTCCACGAGCGAATTCGGCCGAGCGATCGTCGAAAATATCTAACTGTGAATTGAAAAGACGCTGGTGGCCGAGCCTGGGGCAACCAACGCCGCCGGCCGTGCCGGTGCGCTAAACTTCCGCGCATCCGGAGGACCATCATGAAACGTGCGCTGCTGATTGCGGTCGTCGCATTGGTTCCTGTCGCCGTGCTCGCCCAGAGCGCGCCCGACGTCATCATCCATCACGCGAAAGTATTTACCGGCGATCCCGCGCATCGATTCGCCGAGGCCGTGGCCATCCAGGGCAACAAGATCGTCGCGGTCGGTACCAACGCCGCGATCACTGCAATGGCGAACGACAAGACCAACAGCATCGATGCCGGCGGACGCGTCGTCGTTCCCGGCTTCAATGACGCGCACACGCATCAGGGACCGCGCCCCGAGGGGTTCACGTTATCGATCGAACAGGATGCGACGTGGCCACTCGTCAGCGCCGCCCTCGCGAACGCCGCGGACGAAAACCCGGACGACATCTGGATCTACGGCACCATCGGTCCGAAGCTGCTGGCCGATCCTGCCGTAACGGCGCAGGCGCTGGACAAAGTGGCCGGGCACCGGAAAGTGATCCTGAGCGCGTGGACCGGCCACGGGATGATCATGAACAGCGAGGCGATGAACGCGTTGCGCATCCGCGATACGGCCATCGATCCGGCCGGCGGTTCTTTCGAGCGCGACGCGAGCCGCCATCTGACCGGAAAAATGTTCGAGTACGCCGGCTGGGGGGCGGAACGGCGGCTGGCGGACAGCGTTTCCGACGCCGACGCCATCGATCAGCTCAAGGCTTACTCCGACCAGGCCCTCGGATTCGGCATCACGTCGATTCAGAACATGTCGATGGGGTCGCTCACGCGCTACGAAAAAGTGGAACGGCACGGACCTGCGCCAATCCGCATCCGCATGATCCGCATTCCGATCAGCGAGACGGCGGCGCGCGATACGAGCGAAGGCGCGACGCTGCCGACAACGTCGCGCGAGCGGCCGCTGTCGATCATCAGCGGCACGAAGTGGATCCTCGACGGCACGCCGGTCGAGCAGGGCGCCGCGGTGCGGACGCCGTATACCGGCACCACGGACAAGATGGGGAAGCTCAACTTCTCGCCGGACGAGTTGAAAGTGATCATGAAGGAAGCGTTCGACTCGAAAGAGCAGACGCTGCTCCACGTCGCCGGCGACCGCACCGCCGCCGCGGTCTTCGACGCCATGCGCGCGGTCGGGCCGGCCGAGGAGTGGCGCAAGAAGAGAGTGCGCTTCGAACATGGGGATGGGCTACATCCCGACCTCATCGCGCTCGCCAAAGAATTCGGCGTGGTCGTCGTCGTCAATCCGGCGCACGTCGTGGCGCGCTCGATGTATCCGAAGGGGCCGTACATGCCGGCGAAATCGCTGCTGAAGGCGGGCATTCCGCTGGCGATCGGTTCGGACGGTCCGATGAATCCGGGATTGAATCTCATGCTCGTCACTACGATGCCCGGCAATGCGAGCGAAGCGATCACGCGCGAAGAAGCAGTGGATGCGTATACGCGCGGCGGTGCATTCGCCGAGTTCGCCGAAAATGAAAAGGGAACGATCGCGGCCGGCAAAGTCGCCGACCTCGCGGTGTTGTCGCAGGACATCTTCAGCGTGCCGGCCGATGCGCTTCCCGATACACAAAGCGTCCTGACGATGGTCGATGGAAAGGTCGCGTTCGACGGCGGCGTCATCAGAACGCACAAAGACAAGCCCGGAATGATCCCGGGCGTATGATGTTGCGTCTCCCAACATGCGCCGCATCGTTCTCGCGTCCGCCTTCGTTTTCGCGCTCGTCGCGGCGCGGCAGCGCGCCGTGCTGCATCCGCCGGCGCCGCCGGTGACGGGCGGTCCGACGTTCAGCAACGAAGTCGTCCGCATTTTTCAGAACCGCTGCCAGACCTGCCATCACCCCGGCGACATCGCGCCGTTCTCGCTGATGACGTACGCCGACGCCGCGCCGCATGCGGACGCCATCAAGTACATGACGCAGACGCGCCAGATGCCGCCGTGGAAGCCGACGCCCGCGTGTGGCGATTTCGCCGACGCGCGCGTGCTTGCGCAGGACGAAATCGACACAATCGCCAAATGGGTCGACAACGGCGCGCCGCAGGGAAACGTCGCCGATCTGCCATCACCGTTGAACTTCGACGGCGGTTGGGCGCTCGGGCAACCCGACCTCGTGCTGTCGTACCCCGAGGCCTATAAGCCGCCGGTGACCGGCGACATGTATCGCTGCTTCCCGATTCCGACGAATCTTCCGGCCGACATGTACGTCTCGGCCATCGACATCAAGCCGGGCGATCGCGAGACGGTGCATCACGTCATCGCATACATCGACACGACCGGCGACTCGCAGAAGCTGGACGACGCCGATGCTGGTCCGGGCTACACGTCGTTCGGCGGCCCCGGCTTCACGATCTCCGCGTCGAGCCTCGGCGCCACCACTTTGGGCGGATGGGCTCCGGGCGCTCGTCCGGTTGTGCTCCCCGAGGATGTGGCGCTTTCGCTGCCGGCGCAGTCGCGCGTCGTGCTTCAGGTTCACTATCACCCGCACGGCATCAAGACCATCCCCGACCAGACCCAGATCGGCATTTACTACGCGAAGAAAAAGCCGAAGCAGCTCCTCTACATCCTGCCGTTGATCAACCAGGACTTCACCATTCCGCCGGGCAACGCGAATTACAAGGTGCCTGCGTCGTACACCGTCGGCTGGCCCGCGCACCTCTACCTCATCGCGCCGCACATGCACCTTCTCGGCCGCAAGATGAATGTGACCGCAACGTCGATCACTGGCGAAACGAAGTGCCTGATCAATGTCGACGACTGGGATTTCAACTGGCAGGGACAGTACCGCTTCAGCGAGCCGATACCGATTTCGTATCACACGAAGGTGTCGCTCGAAGCGATCTACGACAATTCGGAAGGCAACTGGCGCAATCCGAACAATCCGCCGAAGGCCGTTTCCTGGGGCGAGCAGACCACGGACGAAATGTGCATCGCCTTCCTCGGCGTGACGCTCGACGGCATCACGTTGGGCCAGTCCGTCCCGAAGACGGAAGTGTTCAAGCAGGATCGGGATCGGTAGCCGAGGATGCGGTACTGATGTCTCCGACGGTCCTCTATCGATTCGCTGCCGTGATGCTCGTGCTGTTCGCTGCCGGCCACACGGTCGGGTTCCTCACGTTCGTCCCCGCATCCGCTGAGGGGTTGGCAGTTCACGACAGTATGAACAACGTCCGCTTCGACTACGGCGGAAAGCAATACACGTACGGCGGCTTCTACAAAGGGTTCGGCCTGACGATTACGGCGTTCCTTCTCTTCTCGGCAATCGTTGCCTGGAACTTATCTTCACTCGCTCGCACCGCACCTCAAGGGGTGGGGGTCATCGGCTGGTCGCTTTGTGTGCTGCAACTGGTGAGCTGTTTCCTGAGCTGGCGATACTTCTTCCCTCCGCCTGCCATTTTGGCGGCGCTTGCTGCGATCACGATCGGTTGGGCGACCTGGATCGTGCGCTGAAACGTTTCGCGTAGCGCGAAAACACGCGCCCTCGTTTCGGGCGTACACTTCTCTCCATCCCTATGCCATCCGATCGCGAGAGCGTGCTGCGCTTCGATCTCGCAGTGCAGAAGAGCCATGTGCTCGCCTACACCGCGGCGTTCCTCACCTCGCTGGCCGGCTACGCGCTGCGCGTCTTCGCTCTCAACATCCCAGCGGCCGTTGCGGTGTGGCTCATTTCGCTGGCGTGCCCGGCGGCGATGTACGCGCTTTTCCGGCGCGGCGTCGCGCGTGAAATCCTGAATCCGATCTGGATCGGCGCGAATCTCGTCTTCGTATCCATCTGCGTCTACGGCACCGGTGGAAGCGGCAGTCCGTGGTTCATCTGGTATCTGGCCGGAGCGGCCGCGACGGCCTTCGCGGTCGGCAAGCGTGCGTCGTACATCGTCAGCGTCCTCAATGCTGTCGCCTACATCGCCGTGTTGATGGCGATGGGACAGGCGTGGTTCGTCAACAACGTCCTCCTCCTCGCCGCCGCGCGGATGGTCTTTCTTTTCGGCGCGTCATTCTTCTTCCTCGGCGGCATCGCCAACCTGCAGCAAAAGCGGCTGGTCATCCGCCAACTCGAAAACGAACAGGCGCGCGAGCTGGCCGAGCTGACGCGGCTCACCGAAGAACTGCAGAGGAGAGGCGACGAACTGGAGGACGCCAGCCGGCGCATTCAGGAGGCCGACCGGCTGAAGAGCCAGTTCCTGGCGAACATGAGCCATGAACTGCGCACGCCGATGAATTCGATCATCGGCTTCTCGGAAATTCTGATCGAACGCCTGCATAGCACGATCGACCCGAAACACGTCGTCTTCCTCCGCCACATCCTCACCTCCGGCCAGCACCTCCTCGGCATCATCAACGACATCCTCGACCTCTCGAAAATCGAGGCCGGCAAGATGGAGGTCTTCGCCGAGAAGTTCGACGTGCGTCCCGTCATCGAGAGCGTCTGCACGGTCATGCGCGGCATGGCCAAAACGAAAATGCCGACGTTCATCATCGAAGCCGACGACGCGCTGCCGCCGATCGAGACCGACCTCGCCAAGTTCAAGCAGATCCTCTACAACCTGCTCTCGAACGCGATGAAGTTTTCGCCCGCGGGCTCGCCGATCACGATCGGAGCGATGCACGTGGACGAGACCATCACCATCTCCGTGCGCGATCAGGGCATCGGCATCGATCCGAAAAATCACGATGTGATCTTCGAAGAGTTCCGGCAGATTGACGGCAGCGAACGCCGCCAGTTCGGCGGGACCGGCCTCGGCCTGGCGCTGGTCAGGAAGTTCGTGCAGCTCCAGGGCGGCTGGGTGCGCGTCGACAGCACGCCGGGCAACGGCAGCACGTTCTCGTTCACGCTGCCGATCCATTCGCGCGCCGCGGTGGTGAGCCGCGTGCCCGATCTGGTCCCGTCCGAGCAGCGCGCCGAACGCGTGCTGGTGGTCGAGGACGACGCCCACGCCTACGACCTGATCGCGACCGCGCTCAACTCCGCCGGCTATCTCTCCGTCCGCGCGCGCCACGGCGACGAAGCGCTCCGTCTCGCGCGCGAAGCCCGCCCGATCGCCGTCACGCTCGACCTCGTACTTCCCGGCATCGACGGCTGGGAAGTGCTCAAGACGCTGAAGAGCGACGCCGCCACGCGCGACATTCCGGTGGTGATCATCTCCCGCGTCGACGAACGCGATCTCGGCGTGGCCCTCGGCGCCGACGACTACTTCGTCAAACCGGTCGACCGCGACCGCCTGCTCAACCGCGTCCGCCAGTTGACGACGTCGGATCAATCAAAAACCCGCCTGTTGCTCATCGACGACGACACGTCGCTCCACGAGCTGCTCGACGAGGAGCTGACCCGCCTCGGCTACACGATCGAAAGCGCCTTCAACGGCGAGACCGGCTTCGCCGCCGCCAAAGCAAACACGCCGGACGTGATCATCCTCGACCTGATGATGCCCGGCATGAGCGGCTTCGAAGTAGCCGGCCTGCTCAAAGACCACCCATCGACGGCGCGCATCCCGATCCTGGTCCTGACATCCAAAGAAATCTCCGCCGACGACCGCCGCGAACTGCAGTCAAAGGTGGCCGCCTGCGTGCAGAAGGGAAAGAGCGCGAGAGATCAGTTGGTCGCGGAAATTCGCCGGCTGCGGCGCGCTAGCGCGTAACACTTGGGGCTAGACGAAGTTTACGACGACACTTCGAAGTTCCTATACTTTTCCCTTATACACCGTCGGTCAGAGCTGCTCCTCCCGAAGTCGAATTTCAACTCGGAATGCCAATCCTCCAGCTCTCACGAGATGCGCATAAGCAGCTTCGAGCGAGACAACTCGTGTCTCGATTTCGTCGGAAGCTGAGCTTTCTGACGAAGCAATCCATTCTGAATACTCTTCCGGAGAATCCGGAAGCGCCGCGTAAGGTGGCCATCCTCCCTCGGCAAACGCCCGGCTTTCATCTTTAAGAAATTCGTTCTGCACCCGCGCAAATTCGAGTGCGATCTCGTGAACAACATCGTTACGCCGAAGCTTCACACCCTGAATATGGGCAATAATTTGTCGAAGTTGCGCGACATCGTCTGGAGCAACCTTTTCGCATTCGCGGAGTGCTTGTGTGATCTGTTTCGATTCTTTCCCTCGGTGAGCACGCTGACCCAATCCGACGGCAATTAAGAAGTCACGTAGCCGATCAATCGCGCTACCAAGAAGCATCAGTGCGCTTATCTCGTGAAATTCAAACGGACTTGGTAGCGGACGGTAGTGCTCCACACCTTCGCGGTGCAAGAGGGCGCAGCCGATCGCGTATCGAGCGGCCTTAAGAAGGGCTTGGAAATCCTCGCCGATTACCATCAGGCGTTGTTGGTTTTCCGAGGCGGCTTGTTTTGGTTTCGCTCGGCTTTGCCACGCTTCGTGATCCTCTTCGTATGGAGGTGTGAGGTTCCACATCTCGTAGCCCGAATACCCATACAGCTGATCTTCGGGTGAGTTGAAGCAATACGAATCCAGAGACCGCACTCCACGACCGACAAGCAGCTTCTCAATTTCCTCGTCAAGCACTTTCAGATCAATCATTGCGCGTATTTGTCGCAACACGTCAAGGTGGCACGACTGTGGAGAAGGAAGTCCAGCGAAGATTGACTCTTCTCAGCATTGCTATTTGCTACCGCTCGAACTGGTCGTATACCGCGCGCGCAATCTGTCCCACGACTAGCAGCGCGACATCCTCGTTCTGTTCCGCCGGCTTCTTCGTGAAAACGGCGATGGCGATGTGGTGCTTGCCGTCGGCGGACGTGATGATGCCGACGTCGTTGAAGACGCCGGGCATCGTGCCGGTCTTGTGCGCGACAACGGCGCCCGGCGGAAGCGCTGAGCCGAGGCGAACGGGGTTATGCGACGCGGTCATGAAATGCGCGAGCAAATCGTGACTCGCGAGCGTGAGGCCGTCCTTCCGGTTCGCGAATGCGACGAGAAGGCGAACCATCCCGTCGGGCGTGGCGGTGTCGCGAACGTCGTGGACGTATGCGGCAATGCCGTGCATCTGAATGGCCTCGGCGATGTCGTTTTCCGGACGATCGATGCGGACACCGTCGCCGGCGACGGCGCGAATGCGCGCGGTGATCGCGGAGGCGCCGAGGCGGCGGATGAAGTAGTCGACGGCGGTGTTGTCGCTTTCGACGACCATCAGCTCGATGAGATGGCGGACGGTGGCAGTGACCGGCTTGCCGTTCGCGGAATCGCGCAGCGGACTATGGCCGCGCGAGAACTGCTTCGGCTCGATCGTGATCGCATCGTCGAGTTTGAGCTCGCCCGCGTCGACGCGCTGCAGAACGACGAGCGCGACCGGGAACTTGAAGACGCTCGCCATCGGAAAATGGTCGTTTGCATTCGACGACGAGCTGCGGCCGGTCTCGATGTCGACAGCGGCGTAGCCGACTGTTGCGTCGGTTTTAGGAATGGCGATCGCGACCGCGAGGAGGAAGGCGAGCATGATCGATGATTGTAAAGAATCACGCCGCACAAAAAGCTAGGGCCGCCTCTCGGCGGCCCTGCGCCCTCCGCCGAAGCAAGAGGGGTGACTGCATCGGTCAACGCACCAAATCGGCTGCGATGTTCCTCTCATGGTGAACGAAACGCCCTTTCATATCCGGTCATCTCGACATACCCGCGCCCATTGACGGCGACGTTACCGAACGTCCCGGCGGCGTCGACGGCGCCTTCCCAATACGTCACGTGCGTGGAGCTGTTGGTGACCAGTTCCTGATCTTTCATCACCGGCTGCAGCGTCAGGGCGATGCCGAAGGAGGGGACGGCGATGCGCCAAGCCATCGGGTACGTCGCGTTCGATTTCTTCGAGTGCCATGAGCTCACCGGCGTGATCGAAATCTGCTCGCGGCGGAGGTGGATGACGTTGCCCTCGCTGCTGATCAGCGAACCGGACGAGGCGGGATCGGGAGTACCGTCTTTGCGGCGGATCTGGTACAGCATCAACTCCGCGTCGTTGTCGAGCTGGACGGAAAACCAATCCCATCCCTGCTGCGTTTCGCGAAGGCCGGAGCTGCCGAACTCGTGATCCATCCAGGCCGCGCCGAGGCAGTTCGCGCCGTTCACGCGGCCGCGTACTTCGAGGCGCGTCATCGAGTAGTAATGCGACGCGTATCCCGGCCCCTCCGCTTTCACACTGACGCCGTTCTCGCCGTGGATGGCTGGCGCTTTCCGCGACGTCATCACCAGATCGATGGCGTCCTTGCCGCCGTAGCCGATGATGCGCCACGAGCCGTCGGCGAGCGTGACCGCGCGCCATCCTTCGTTGAAGACGTCGAGCGTCCCCGCCGCCGCGCCCGCGGTGAAGGGCGATGAGCGATTGAGCTTCTCGTAGTAGCGGAACTCGTTCGCCGCGACGTCGGTGATTGCAAAGTGCGCGAGCGAGAGATTGCGCAGATCCCAGCGCGTTTTCGGATCGGTTCCGGGCGGCACGACGCCGACGCGGAAGAACGTCAGCTCGAAGCCGTAGCGTTTGCCGGTGTCGGTGTCGAGGTGGCCGGTGTAGTACCACCACTCGGTCTTGTAATCGTCGTGCGTGCCGTGATCGCGCGGGAAGGAGTAGTCGTAGCCGGGCAGCGCGGGCTGGAACTGCGCCTGCTCCGCGGCGAATGTTGAATGTTGAATGTTGAATGTTGAATGAAAAACGGCGAGGGCGATGACCAGCCAACGCTTCCATTCAACATTCAACATTGAACATTCAACATTCAACATTCGGCAGTCATAATATGCGCTCACTCATGGCCGAAACCGCCGCACGAACGCGCTTCCGCACCGTTGCCGCGGAAGGGAGCATCCCCATCGATGCCGACGATCTCGTCGCGCTGGCGCGGCGCTACGCCGATCAGGGGATGTACGACGAAGCCATCCATCTGTACGAGATGGCGGAGAAGCTCAAGCCCGGTTCCGTGGCCGTGCGCATCAACCTGGCGCGCGCCCGCGACCTCAAATCGCAGGCCGAGGCATCGCGGTTCGAGAGTGTGAAACAGGAGGTCGAAGCGCTGCGGGCGCGCGACGAAGTCGACGCCTCGCAGTACGTCGGACTGGCGCAGTACTACATGGCCAAGGATCAGACCTCGAAGGCCATCGAGCTGCTCGAGATTGCCAAGCTGAAGACGCCGAACAACTACCGCCCCTACGAAATCCTCGGGCGCCTCCACTACTCGCAGGGCGAATGGGATGCCGCGCGCGACGAGATCGTCAAAGCGCGCAAGCTCAATCCGTTCGATCGCGGATTGGCCGAGATTTCCGGACGCGTCGAATTCGAGTTGCGCAATTTCGACCGCGCGCTGGAGGATTTCGTCGACGCATTTCTCCTCTCCACCGATCAGAAGGGCGAGAGCACCGAGCCGGTGCGCCGCATGATCAACACGCTCAAGCGGATGGAAAACATCGAGACGAAGGAGCTGAACGCGCGCATCAAACAACGCGTCGAGCAGTTGCAGCTCTGCACCGAGCGGCTCGAGCTGCGCAAGGACAACCTCTTCAAGGTCGAGTCGAAGCAAGGGCTGCGCGAGATCATCCAGAAGATCACGCGCGACGCCGAGACGCGCGACAACCTCATCACCATGGCCGCCGACCTGCGCGCGCTGACGGTGTTTCAACACATCAAGGACGAGCAGCTCATCCGCCTTTCGAAGTTCGCGCGCGTGGAGGCGCTCGAAACGGGCGGCTACGTTTTTCGCGAAGAAGACCGGTCGATGGATTTCTACGTGGTCAAAGACGGCCGCATCGACGTCCGCAAGGACACTCCCTTCGGTCCGCAAATCCTCGGGTCGCTCACCTCCGGCACGATCTTCGGCGAGATGAATTTCATCGACCGCACGCATCGCTCCAGCGACGCCGTGGCCGTCGTGCCGTCGAGCTGTTTCACGTTTTCCTTCAGCGCGCTCGATCAGCTCATGGACGAGGACAAACAGCTCGCCGTCGGCCTGCACTGGGCCTTCTGGCGCTCGCTCACCGAGAAAGTGCGCGACGCCAACGAGCAACTCAAGCTCTTCTTCCAGGAGGACGCCAAGAAGGGTCAGGGCCGCAAACGCGTCGAGGGGACGCGCGAGACGCAAAAGGTCACGGTCAAGTCGGAAGACAAGGTCGATCTCTTCAAGGAGCGCGGCCTGTCCGCCGGTGAAATGAAGCTGCTGGCCACGTTCTCCAGCGAGGAGCGCTTCCGCGAAGGGTCGATGGTTTTCCGCGAAGGCGAGAGGGGCGAGAAGCTCTACATCGTCCTCGACGGCCGCGTGCGCATCTCGAAATTCATCCCCGGCGTCGGCGAAGAAGCGCTGGCCGTGCTCGACCGCGGCGACTTCTTCGGCGAGATGGCGCTGATCGACGACAAGGCGCGTTCCGCCGACGCGAAAGCGCACGACGGCGACGCCACGGTGTTGTCGATCGACCGCGCCACGCTGAACGAGATCCTGTCGATGGACCCGCACGCGTCGCTGCAGTTCCTGAATCTTCTCTGCCGGATGATCAGCCGCCGCCTGCGCGAGATCAACGAGAAGATCGTGCAGTGGAAGTACATGTCGGGCGGGTTCTAACCTGGGAACGCGGGTGTCCCGCCCGCTTTTTCAAGTTGCGGTATGTGTCACAGCGGGCGAGACGCCCGCGTTCCCAGGATGCTGCGATACAACTCTTCAAGCCGCGTAATCCGCAACTCCTTCGAAAACGCGCGCACTACGTGCTCGCGCGCGTTCGCAGCTACCCGCGCGCGGAGCGGCTCGTCGTCGATCACTTCGGCGATCGCGCGCGCCAGCGGCGGCACTTCTTTCGCCGGAATCAGCCACCCCACCTCGGGCGATGACACCAGCTCGCGATTTCCGCCACAGTCGGTGGCGATGACCGGCTTGCGCATCGACATCGCCTCGCGGATCGTGCCGGTGATTCCGGTGCCGGCCCACGACGCGTCGACGACCAGATCGCATGACGCGAAAACGTTCGGCATGTCGTCGCGATACTCGATCGCCGTGACGTGCGACGCCACGCCGCGCTCGCGCGCATACGCATCGACCTCGGTCTGTTCGTTCGCGTTCCGGCAGCCGATCAGCGCCAGATGCGCCTGCGGATGCGTCGGAAGGATCGAGGCGACGGCATCGATCAACTCCTTCCATCCCTTCCATGTCCGCACGCCGACCTGCGCGATGAGGAAGCGATCATCGGCAATCCCTTTCTCGCGGCGGAACGCGCGCGCATCCCATTTGTCGGGATCGAACCGCGCCACGTCCGTTCCCGCATAGATCACCACCACCTTCTCGCGTGGCAGTCCACCGCTGGAGACGATGACGTCCTTGATCTGCTCGCAGACTGTGACGACGCGGCTGACACGGCGCGTGCGGTACTTGATCCGGTTCCAGACGTCGAGCGGAAACGAAACGCCGCGATTCACCACGAACGCCCGCACCGGCTGCAGGGACGTCGCCGCGAGCGCCAGCGAGTGCGCAACGCCTTTGTGGACATGCACCGCATCCGGCTTCACCTCGCGAAACAGCTTGCCGAGCTTCCAGGCGCTGATGACGTCAAACTCATGCCTCATCGGCAGACCGACGAATCGCACATCCGCCTCGGCGGCCTTCGACGCCAGCACCGCATCCGGCCGGCTGACGATGGTCACCTCGTGTCCGCGCTCGCGCAAACCGGCCGCGGCCTGAAACATCTGGTGCACCGAACCGGTGTTGAACTGATTGAACTCGAGGATCTGAAAGATGCGCATCGGCGAGGGCGCGGATTGTAGCGGCGGTAGCGGGAAGCGCGCACTTGCTATATCGTTTCCGGTCCCCGGAACTGCCTAAACTACTGACGACAATGACCGACAAACCGAAATCCGAGATCAAAGTCACCGACAAGCGAATCTTCACTGCCGAGGGGGAGATTCGCGAAGAATTTCGGGAGGAGATCAAGGCGGCGGATCCATTGGCAGCGAAGCCGCCCGAGAAACCGGCCGCACCAAAAGAAGCGCCGGCGGAACGGCGTCAGACTCCGGATCCGCAGCCGCCTCCGGGCGGCGAGCGGCGTAACAAATCGATCGCCGACAAAGCGCAGAATCCCGGCACTCCCTTCGCCGACTTCGTCGAGCCGTTGATCGCGCAGGCCTACGTCTCGCTCGGCATGCTGCGCGATCCGTATGGGCAGAAGCCGAAGATCGATGTCGCCGCGGCGCGGCAGATGATCGAGATGGTCACCATGCTCAAAGACAAGACGGCGGGCAACCTGACGCCGGACGAAGACGATTTCCTCTCGACGCACCTTGGAGAATTGAAGCTCGCGTTCGTACAGCGAACGAAAAGCCTCACATGAAACTCCGCCTCATTGCGCTCCTCGCGGCGTCCGCGTGCCTCGGCTCCCTGGCAGCACGGGCGGAGGAGCTTGCGCCGCGCGACATCTGGCCGCAGGCGACGGCGGCGGCGGATTCCGGCAACGCCGATGCGGCCACCAAGAAGACCACGCAGCTCACCGAGGCCGGCAAATCGCTCGGCATTCGAACGTATCCCGTGTACGCGATGTCGGCTAGCGCGTTATCGCGTCAGGCGGCGAAGCAGGGAAACAAATCCGCGGCCGAATGGGGCACGAAGGCGGCCGACTCGCTCGATCCTTACTCGCCTGCCGTCGCCTTCATGCGCGCGGATGATGCCTCCGACTCGAAGAACTTCGGAGCGGCGCTGACGAACATTTTTCGCGGATTCGCCAACATCCTCCGCAACTACCGCTCGCGGCTTCTGAGCCGCGCTGATTTTCTGATCACGATCCTGCTGGCCATCGCGTTGACGGCGGCCATCTTCGCCATCGCTCTCTTCGTCCGCTACGGCCACGCCATGACTCACGACTTCCGCGAAATCCTCGGCGCGCGAATGCACGGCGGATCGGTTTCGGTGCTCGCATTCGCTCTGCTCTTCCTGCCGATTTTTCTCTGGCTCGGTCCGGTCTGGCTGGTCTTCTACTGGTTCATCATCTTCTTCGGCTACGCGAAACGCGGCGAGCGCATTCTCATCGCCGTGTTCTCCCTGCTCATCGCGTCAGCGCCGGTGCTGCTCGATCTAAGCTCTCACTGGATCGCCGGCGTCGACAGTCCGGTGGTGATGTCCGCGATCGCCGGCAACGAGCGCAGCTATCAGCCGGACGCGCTTCGTCGCATGCAGGAGTTGATCAACATCGTCCCCGACGACGCCACGCTCCATCTGCTGATCGGCAACCTCTATCTCCAGGACAGCAACGAGCAGCAGGCCAACCAGCACTATCACCGTTCGGCGGAGTTGCGTGATTCCGCCGGCGCGCACGTGAACCTTGGCAACCTGCATTTCTTCAACAACGACTTCGCCACCGCGGTGACGGAGTACAACAAAGCTGAGGTGCTCGATCCGAAACTGGCGATTGCGTTTTACGACGATTCCGTCGCGCTCGGCGAGTTGTACAAATTCGATCAGCAGGCGCAGAAGCTCGATCGCGCCAAACAGATCGACAGCGCCTCGATCGAGCGCATCTCCTCGCAGCCGCCGGCGCAGAAAGTCGTGCTCTATCACCCGACCATCGCGCAGGCGTGGAGCGTGTCGTCGAACATCGCACGCCGAGGCGTGGCGCGGTCGCTCTTCGGAAACTACGCGTGGTTCGACGCCGCCGAAAGCATTCGCAATCCGCTGACGCTCGGCGCGATTCTGACGATTCTCCTCGCGCCGATCGTGCACTTCATCCGCCGCAAGACCGGGTACGCCGGCGCCTGCATCAAGTGCGGACGGACGTTCTGTCCGCGATGCAAGTCCGCGCACGAGAGCGCCACGTTCTGCACGCAATGCATCCACATCTATCTGAAGCGCGACGGCGTTTCGATGGCCACCAAGCGCGCCAAGCTCGAGGAAGTCAGCGAACATCAGGAGAGCACGCTGAAGCGCAATCGCTGGCTGGCCACGTTCCTGCCCGGATGCGCGCACTTCATCGAAGGACGGACGTTCTTTGGAGCGATTGCAGCGTTCGTCTTCGTATTCTTCGTTTCGCTGGCGCTGCTCTCCGGCCGGCTCGCGCCGGTCCTCGCGCCGGGCGACGCCGCGAAACTGTTCGTTCGCATCGTAGCCATCGTGCTCGCGATCATTCTCTGGATTTTCATCACGCTTCCGGTTTACCGGAGGCGCGCTACGGCGTAAGTCATGGCTCTCGAAGGCACACTCAAAGATTTCAGTCTGGCCGACATCTTCCAGCTCATCGGGCTGCAGCGGAAGACCGGCGTGCTGACGCTGCGCGCGAAGGACGACACCGTCACCGTCACGTTTCTCGACGGCAAAGTCGTCGGCGCCGATTCATTGAGCCATCGCCTCGAGAACCGCCTCGGCCACGTTCTGATCCGCAGTGAACTTTTGACGCAGGATCAGCTCAACCGCGCGCTCGAGATCCAGAAGGAGACGCTGCAGCGCCTCGGCTTCATCCTCGTGCACTACGGGATCATCTCGGTCGACGCGCTCAAGCAGGCCCTCCAGCTCCAGATCATGCAGATCGTCTTCCGCCTCTTCCGCTGGAAAGACGGCGACTACCACTTCTCGCAGGAGACGACGATCGAGTACGACCGCGATTACGTCGTGCCGGTCACTGCCGAGTCGATCCTGATGGAAGGCGCGCGGATGATCGACGAGTGGCCGATCATCGAGAAGCGCATCCGTTCGTACGACATGGTCTTCCGCAAGAAGCTGACCGACCAGGAGATCGTGGTGGTCGGCGCGGAAGACGCGGATGAAATCGATTTCGACGGCTCCGACTCGACGAACGTGCGCCGACGCCGGCAGATCATCAGCGACAAGATCCGCATCTCGCGCGAAGAGAAGGTGATCTACGACCTGGTCGACGGCACGACCAGCGTGCGCGAAGTGATGGAGCTGTCGAAGTTCTCCGAGTTCGACACCGCCAAGGCGCTCTACGAGTTGCTCACGCGCGATCTGATCGAGGAAGTGCGCGGAAGCGCGGCCGCGGAAGTCCTCGCGCAAGCGGCGCCGCTCGACGAGACGGACGTTGCGGAGACGCCGGTTCCGCTGCCGCTCGTGGCCGTGCTGGCGCTGCTGGCGATCGTTTCGCTGGCGACGTCGTTCCGGAATCCGCTGAACTCATTGAACCCGCTCGGCGCGGCGCAGCGTTCGTCCTCCGTCGAAGAGTCGCGCAAAGCGATCTCGATCCAGCGCATCGGCCAGATCGGCCAGGCGGTCGAAGCCTTCAACCTCGTCAACGGACACCTCCCCGCGCGCCTGCAGGAGCTGACGCCGGTCTACATCTCCCCCTCGCTGCTCCACGATCCATGGGGCCACGCCTACAAATACCTCCCCCAACCGCAACGCTACCTGGTCATCGGCTTCACGCCGGACGAGAAGCCCGACACCGATCTCTTCCTCTCGCACATGATCGAATCCGGCTCGCCCTCCGCCGCCGCGTCGAAGCCGGTAACGGGCGGAATCCAGTTACTGGATTGACGAGTCGTCCGCAGCGTCCGTCGGCGTAGCCGGCGTAAGAACCGTAGCCCCCACGTTCACGTGGGGGTTTACGTTGCGCGATTTTTGTGAGCCCGTTTTAACGGGCGAGAGAAAGCTTTCTTTCGCCCGCTCAAGCGGGCTCCCAATTCAGCGCCATCCGTGGACCCACGGTTGAAACCGTGGGCTACGGTTCTTACGCCGGCTACGCCGACGCGATGTTCACCTTCGCGCTAAACTCCCTCCATGAAAAACGTGAAGGTTGGAATCCTCGGATCGGGCGACGTCGGGAAGTCATTCGCGAAGGCGTTTGGGGCGTTGGGACATGACGTCGTCATCGGCTCGCGGTCGCCGGAGAAGTTGAGCGACTTTGTCGGCGGCGAGGGAGATCGCGTCACCAGCGGGACGTTCGAAGATGCGTCGCGGTCGGGCGATCTGATCGTTCTGGCCACGCACGGCATGGCCACCGAGGAAGCGATTTCGATGGCCGGCAAGGAGAACTTCGATCACAAAGTCGTGATCGACGCCACCAACCCGCTCGACTTCAGCGGCGGCGCGCCACGGCTCGCGGTCGGCCACACCGACTCCCTCGGCGAACAGATTCAGCGCTTCATCCCGAACGCGCGCGTCGTGAAAGCCTTCAACACCGTCGGCAATCCGCTCTTCTTCAAGCCCGACCTGCCGGGCGGACCGCCGGACATGTTTATCGGCGGCAACGACGCGGACGCTAAGAAACTAGTGTCGCAGGTGTGCGAGGCATTCGGATGGGGCGTCGTCGATCTCGGCGGTATCGAAGCGTCGCGCTACCTCGAGCCGATGTGTATGGCCTGGGTCGTCCACGGCATCATTTCCGGGACGTGGCTGCACGCATTCAAGCTGCTCCACAAATAAGTTCGGCGTTAAATCGCGCCCGTTCACCTCTTCGCAACAGCCTCCGGTCCTCCGAGGAGTAGCATTGCGCTCCGCCGGGGCAGAGGTTTTGCAGCCCGGCGGGACAAGCAGAATTCAGAGTTTTCAAACGGAGAGGTACTTTCGATGCGCAAACTCGCAGTCGCTTTCCTCTTTCTTCTGTTCGCTTCCACATCGCTGAACGCACAGTACTTCGGGCGCAACAAAGTGCAGTGGGAGCACTTCGATTTCAAGGTGCTCAAGACCGAGCACTTCGACATTTATTACTACGACCGTGAAGCGGACGTAGTGAACGACGTCGGACGGCAGGCCGAGCGCTGGTATACGCGCCTTTCGCGGACGTTCAATCACACGTTCAACCGCAAGCCGATCGTCCTCTACGCCAACTCCGCCGACTTCCAGCAGACGACCACCACGCCGGAGATGATCGGCGAAGGGACGGGCGGCTTCACCGATCCCTTCATGAACCGCGTGGTCCTGCCGCTGACCGGCGATTACGCCGAGAACGATCACGTCATCGGCCACGAAATGGTGCACGTGTTCCAGTTCGACATCGCCGCCGGCATCACCAGCAACCGGCGCCGTTTCAACCTGGAGATGATGCCGCTGTGGATCGTGGAAGGCATGGCCGAGTACTTCTCGAAAGGCCGCGTCGATCCGCTGACCGCGATGTGGATTCGCGATGCCGAGGTGCACAATCACCTCCCGAATCTGCGGCAGCTCGAGCGCGACCCGTACTACTTCCCCTACCGCTACGGCCAGGCGCTACTCGCGTACATCGGCGGGCGTTTCGGCGATGACGCCGTCGTCCGCTACTTCCTCGCGGCCGGTTTGACGAGCCCCGAGGCCGCGTTCGATCGCGCGCTTGGAGTGCCGGCGAAGCAGCTCTTCACCGACTGGCAGGAATCGGCGCACGAGATGTACGCGCCGATCGTGGCCGATCGTCCCTCGGAGCCCGGCACGCCGCTCATCGGCAGCAAGGCCGGAACGCGCGGCAATCTCAACGTCGGACCGGCGTACAGCCCGGATGGAAAGTACATCGCCTTCCTCTCCACGCGCGGCATCTTCGACATCGATCTTTTCCTCGCCGACGCGCAGACGGGACAGGTGATCCGCAAACTCGCCTCGACCGACCGCAACGGACATTACGAAGCGTTGCGCTTCATAGATTCGGCCGGCAGTTGGTCCGCCGATTCGAAACGCCTGGCCTTCGTCACCTTCGAAAAGGGCGACAACTACCTCGGCATCGTCGACGTCGACTCGCGCAACTTCAAGAGCGTGCGCGTCCCCGGCATCGACGCCATCACGAACGTGGCGTGGTCGCCCGACAACCGCACCATCGTCCTGGCCGGCCAGGCCACCGGCGTCTCCGACCTCTTCCTCTACGATACGGAGTCGAAGGAAGTGCGGCGGCTGACGAACGACAAATACGCCGACATGCAGCCGGCCTTCTCGCCGGACGGCAAGACGATCGCGTTCGTTTCTGACCGCGGCTCAGGCCCGGAAGCGAACCTCGAGTCGCTGTACTTCGAGGGAACGCGCATCTCCACGATCGACGTCGCCAGCGGTTCGATCAAGAACCTGCCGCTGTTCACGAACGCCAAGAACATCAATCCGGCGTACGGTCCGGACGGCAGCATTTACTTCATCGCCAATCCGGAAGGGATGGCCGACATCTATCGCTACACGCCGGATGGGCGCGTCAGCCGCATCACGCGCGTGCAGACCGGCGTCTCCGGCATCACCGAGCTGGCGCCGGCGCTTTCCGTGGCCACGCGCACCGGCGACATCGCCTTCTCGCTCTACGAGGGCGACAACTACAACATCTACAAGCTCCCGGCGAACCCGCCGTCGCTCGCCGTTGCCACGACGAATACGGCGCCGTCGAGCGCGCGCGCCGGCCAACTTCCGCCGCTGCGCGGAACCGGCTCGACGATCACCGCCTATCTGCAGAAACCGGACGAAGGGCTGCTGCCGTCCAGCACGGCCTTCACGCCGGCGACCTACCATCCCAGCCTCCACATCGCGTACCTCGGGCCTCCGACGATCGGCGTCGGCACCAGCTCGTTCGGCACCGGCGTAGGCGGCAGCGTCAGCGCGTATTACAGCGACATCCTCGGCTACCACAACGTCGGCATCACCTTCCAGGGCGGCGGCAGCTCCGGCGTCGGAACCGTGGCCGATCAGTTGGCTGGCGAAGTCTTCTACCTCAATCAACAGCATCGATTGAATTGGGGAATCGACACTACGCACCTGCCGTACGTCACCGCGACAAATCTCGTGGGATCGGATGTGATCAATATCAATGGCACACCAACTCCCGTCGACGTCGTGATTCAGGATCGTGAGATCCAGCGCTTCGATGACGTGTCGGGCGTCGTGCAGTATCCGTTCAGCCAGACGCGGCGAATCGAGTTTTCGGCAGGCGTTCAGCGTCAGGCATTCAAGCTGGAACGGGAAACGGTCGTGTTCATCGGCAACACGATCATTTCCGACGAAACGGAGAGGTCGCCGTTCAACTCCTCGTACAACATCGCACACGCGGCGACTGCGTTCGTCGGCGATAGTTCCGTGTTCGGCTTCCTCTCCCCGGTTCGTGGCACCCGTTATCGCTACGAATTGCAGGCGCTCACCGGCGATCTGAAGTTCCAGACCGCGCTGGCCGACTGGCGCAAGTACTTCTTCTTCAACCCGGTCACCTTCGCCGTGCGCGGCATCTACTACGGACGCTACGGCACCGACTCGGAGAGCGGAAAGATTTCGCCGCTCTACATCGGCCAGGATTCGCTGATCCACGGCTACAACATCGGCTCGATCGGTCCCGAAGAGTGCGTGCGCACGCCGGGCTCGGCAGCGACTGCGTGCCCGGTATTCGACCGCCTGATCGGCTCGAAGATCGGCGTCGCGAATTTCGAAGTGCGCGTGCCGGTGATCGGCACGAAACAGTTCGGCCTCGCCAGCGGCTTCGTTCCGACGGAGCTGTTCGGCTTCGTCGACGCCGGCGCAGCATGGAGCAGCAACCAGCACGTCGACCTGCGCTTCTCTCGCAACAACGCCACCGACCGCGTGCCGGTAGTGAGCGTGGGCGCCGGCGTTCGCCTCCTGCTCGCCTACATCCCGCTGGAGTTCTACGCCGCGAAGCCGTTCCAGCGCCCGACGCAGGGTTGGGTGACCGGCTTCAACATCATTACGGGCTGGTAGTGGCCGTCAATCCCGCCGAGTTCGAGCGCCTCGTCGCAGAGGCGCTCGACTCCCTCCCCGAGCGTTTCGCCGAGCTGCTCGACAACGTGGTGGTCGTCGTCGAAGAAGAGCCGAACGCCTCCGATCTCGACGTCCTCCATGACGGCCACGATCACGACCACGGACACAGCGAGCTCCTCGGCCTCTACCGCGGCACGCCGATGACGCGCCGGAGCTACGACTCGTTCCGCATGCCCGACCAGATCGCGATCTTCCGCGGCCCGATCCTGCGCGTCAGCCGCTCGCGCGACGACGCGCATCGCCAGATTCGCGAGACGGTGATCCACGAGCTGGGACACTACTTCGGCCTCAGCGATGCGGAGATGATTTTCTAGTCACTCGGTTAGCTGTCATCCTAGCCGCCGGAGCGACAGAGGCGAGAGCCGTCGTCGCGGAGGACGGTCGAAGGACCCCCGGCTTAAACCGCGGGGTGGGCGGTGGGCATGACGACCGGCAATTCGCCGATCGGAAGAGCTCCCATCTTCCAAATTCGATGGTGCGTTTTGAAGCATTCATGGTGCTGTTTCGCACCATCAACGGTGCGTTTCGAAGCATTCATGGTGCTGTTTCGCACCATCAACGGTGCGTTTTGAAGCATTCATGGTGCTGTTTCGCACCATCAACGGTGCGTTTTGAAGCATTCATGGTGCTGTTTCGCAGCATCGATGCTGTGTTTTGAAGCATTCATGGTGCTGTTTCGCACCATCACCGGTGCGTTTCGAAGCGTTCATGGTGCTGTTTCGCACCATCGATGCTGCTCTTTCGCACCATGAATCGTACACATTGAAGCATCGATGCTTTGTTTTAAAACACAGTGTTCGAAAAACAGACGATCGGCCTGCGTGGAGCGATTAATTCACAGGCTCTGAAGAGCTTGTGAAGAAATCGCGACTCCGTCGATTTCACATGCGTCCCGAGCATCAGCAGCACAGACAAGAGTGTCTGTGCCACATTGACCCTGCCGTTTTGAAGATGGTGGACTTGCGAGAGCCAGTGTGGCACAGACCCTGTCTGTGCTTTGGCAAGCTGCAGCACCTGATATTGCTAACCCCAACCGCCGCTGCCGGCCGTGCCGGCTCAATCCCGCGGAATCTCGAAGGGCACTTCCTCGCGCTGTGCGCCTTCGTATTCGCGCTCTTCGTCGCGTTCGTCTTTCTCTTCTTCGATGCGGTAATTGCGAATGTCTTCCATCACGGTCTCCTGCTGAACTGCGCGGCTTCGGTCGAACCGGCCAGCGCGGTCGTCGATGACTGTCCGTTCGTGATCACCTTCATCACTTCGTCGAAATAGCCCGTGCCCACTTCATGCTGGTGTTTCGTCGCGGTGTAGCCATGCTCCTCGGCTGCGAACTCCGATTCCTGCATGCGCGAGTACGCCGTCATCCCTTCGTCGCGATACTGGCGCGCCAGTTCGAACATCGAGAAGTTGAGCGCGTGGAATCCGGCCAGCGTGACGAACTGGAACTTGTAGCCGAGCGCTCCCAGCTCCTGCTGGAAATTCGCAATCTCGTCGGCTGACAACTTCTGCGCCCAGTTGAAGGACGGCGAGCAGTTGTACATGAGCATCTTCCCCGGATACTTCGCGTGAATCGCGTCCGCGAAACGCCGCGCCTCGCCGAGGTCTGGCGTCGACGTCTCCATCCACAGGAGATCGGCGTACGGCGCATACGCGAGTCCGCGCGCGATGGCCGCATCGACTCCGCCTTCGATCCTGAAGAAGCCTTCGGCGGTCCGCTCGCCGGTGAGGAACGGATGATCGCGTTCATCGATGTCGCTGGTCAGCAGCGTGGCGCTGTTCGCGTCCGTGCGCGCCACGACGAGCGCCGGCACGCCCATCACGTCCGCGGCCAGTCTCGCAGCGGATAACGTGCGGATGAACTGCGACGTCGGCAGCAGAACTTTCCCGCCGAGGTGGCCGCATTTTTTCTCCGAGGCGAGTTGGTCTTCGAAATGGACGGCCGCCGCGCCGCATTCGATCATCAGCTTCATCAGCTCGAACGCGTTCAGGCATCCGCCGAACCCTGCCTCGGCATCCGCGATGATCGGCGCGAACCAGTACGTATCGCTCTTCCCTTCGCTGTGATCGATCTGATCGGCGCGCTGGAGAGCCTGGTTGATCCGCCTCACGACCTGCGGCACGGAGTTGGATGGATAGAGACTCTGATCGGGATACATCTGCCCGGCCAGGTTCGCGTCCGCGGCAACCTGCCAGCCGCTGAGATAAATGGCCTTGAGTCCGGCGCGCACCTGTTGAATGGCCTGATTGCCGGTGAGCGCGCCGAGCGCATTCACGTACGGCTCGTCCTGCAGGAGCTGCCACAAGCGCTCGGCGCCCATCTTGGCGAGCGTGTAATCGATGTCGATCGAGCCGCGCAGGCGCAGCACGTCGTCGGCCGTGTAGTCGCGGGTGATGCCGTCCCAGCGCGGGTTGTTCTCCCAATCGCGCTCGATCTGCTTCGGATCGCGTACCGCTTTCAGCTTCGCCATCGCTAGTTCTCCAGTTGCAGAAGCTCCTCGTACGCGGGGAGCGTGAGGAAGTCAGCCAGTTCGTCGTTGAGAATCAAGTCGTTGAAAATCGCCGCGGCCTTTTCGAGATGCGGACGCGATCCGATCCGCTGCAACTCTTCGTCGCAGATCTGCCGGTACAACTCCGGCGTCACAAGCCGGCCGTCGTCGAGATGCGCGTGGTGATGAATCCATTGCCAAAGCTGCGTGCGCGAGATTTCCGCGGTGGCCGCGTCCTCCATCAGGTTGTAAAGCGGGACGCATCCGAGGCCGCCGAGCCACGCCTCGAGATAGAGGATTCCGACGTTCACGTTCTGGCGGAATCCCTGTTCCGTGATCACGCCCTCGGGGACGCGCAGAAGATCGGCGGCGGTGACGTCAACATCGTCGCGCTTGCGGTCGATCTGATTCGGCGACGGCATGTGCTCGTCGAAAATCTTCTTCGCGATCGGCACGAGTCCCGGATGCGCGACCCACGTTCCGTCATGGCCGGCGCGCACTTCGCGCAGCTTGTCGGCGACGACTTTCTGCATGGCCGCGTCGTTCGCGGCGTCATCGCCCTTGATCGGAATCTGCGCCGCCATTCCGCCCATCGCGTGAATGCCGCGGCGATGACAGGTCTTGATCAGCAGTGCGACGTACGACGCGAGAAAGTGCTTCTCCATCGTCACGCTGCCGCGGTCAGGCAGCACGAAGTCCTGCCGCGCCTGGAGCTTCTTGATGAACGAGAAGATGTAGTCCCAGCGTCCGCAATTCAGTCCCGAGGAATGATCGCGCAATTCGTAGAGGATCTCGTCCATCTCGAACGCGGCGAGGATGGTCTCGATGAGCACCGTGGCCCGGATCGATCCGTTCGGGATTCCGAGCGCCTGCTGCGCGTGGACAAAGACGTCGTTCCAGAGCCGCGCCTCGAGATGCGACTCCATCTTCGGCAGGTAAAAGTACGGACCGGTCCCGCGCGCGATCGCCTCTTTCGCGTTGTGAAAAAAGTAGAGCCCGAAATCGAACAAACTCGCCGACACCGGTTCGCCGTTGACGAACAGATGCTTCTCCGGCAGATGCCATCCGCGCGGCCGGACGACCAGCGTCGCCGTCTTCTCGTTCAGCGCGTAGTGCTTCTCGCCGGCCGAAAACGAAATCGTGCGCCGCACCGCATCGCGCAGGTTGAGCTGGCCGTCGATGTTGTTGGCCCAAGTCGGCGCATTCGCGTCTTCGAAATCCGCCATGAAGACGTTCGCGCCGCAGTTGAGCGCGTTGATGATCATTTTTCGATCGACTGGACCGGTGATCTCGACGCGCCGATCCTGCAGATCGTCCGGAATCGTCGCCACCGTCCAATCGCCGTCGCGAATCTCTTTCGTCTCCGGCAGAAAGTCCGGAAGTTCGCCGGTGTCGATGCGCAGCTTTCGCGCATCGCGCGCCGCGAGCAACCCGTTGCGGCGCCCGTTGAACTGCCGATGGAGATCCGCGACAAACGCGAGCGCATCCTCCGAAAGGATGTCCTCCCACTCCGGCCGCCGCTCCGCAAGCACTTCGACGCTGCTCATCAGTATCCTCTTGAGCAGTAAGCAGGCCAGTGCTCTAAGTGTTTGAAGCGTCGATACTAAGCTCCAGCTCCATGAACCGAGTCCCGGCGATCGGATTGAACCGATACGGCTCGATCTCGACGAAACCCAACGCCCGATAGAGCGGGATCGCGGCCGTCATCGTGGGCAGCGTGTCGAGACGCATCCGTTTGTAACCGCGTTCGCGGGCGGCGTCGATGATGCGGGTGGCGAGCTCGCGTCCGAGGTTCATGCCGCGAAAGGCCGGTCGAACGTAGAGCCGCTTCATCTCGCAGATTTCGGCGTCGATGGGCGGAGGGCGACGCAGCCGGCGATGCGATCGTCATCGCGCGCGAGGAGGATCAATTCGTAGAAGGTGGCCAGCGTCGAGAGTTCGTGATCGAGGTCCTGGAACGAAAGATCGACGCCGAGGGCGTTCGTGTATTCGGTGATCAGCTCGCGGGCGATGGTGAGGTCGTCCGCGGGCGCGATGGTGATCACACCACCAGCTCGCCGCGAAGGACCGTTACGGCGCGGCCGGCCAGTTTGACGCGGTCGCCGTCGAGGCGGACGCGGACGGCGCCGCCGCGCGGCGAGGCCTGATACGCGTTCATCTCCGTCTTGCCGAGGCGCTCGGACCAGTAAGGCGTGAGGCAGCAGTGCGCGGAGCCGGTCACCGGATCTTCATCGACGCCGGAGCCGGGCGCGAAAAAGCGGGAGATGAAATCGTATTCGCCGGTACCGCGGCTGGTGACGATCACGCCGCGCACGGGCAATTGGCGCAGCACGCCGTGATCCGGCTTGATCGCCCTCACCTCGGCTTCCGAGGGCAGCTCGACGATGTAATCGAACTGGTTACGGCCGACGTACGTCGCGCTGTCGACGCCGAGGGCGTCGAACAGGCCGGCGGGCGCGGCGATCGACTCTTCGCGCTTGGCCGGGAAATCGAGCTCGATCATGTCGCCGTCGTGCTTCGCCGTCAGCACGCCGCTGCGCGTGTGGAAGCGCAGCACGGCATCGCTGCCGATGTTCTCGCTCCAGATTGCGTGCGCCGAGGCGAGCGTGGCGTGGCCGCAGAGATCGACTTCGACGGTCGGCGTGAACCAGCGCAGACCCCAGCCGTCATCGCCGGGCGTGAGGAAGGCCGTCTCCGCCAGGTTCATCTCCGCGGCGACGTTCGCCATCCACTGGTCGTCCCGCGCGCCGTCCATGAAACAGACGGCGGCGGGATTTCCCTTGAATGCATCGCTGGTGAAAGCGTCGATCTGGAGAAGCTTCAAATCAGAATCCCTGCACCGCCGCGGCTTTCGCGTACATCCAGCGGACGAAGAGGAAGCCGACGATGATGACGGCGGCCAGGCTGCCGTCGCGGACGAGCGGGCTCGCGCCGTAGACGGTCGGGTAGTGGTTGCTGATCATGGCGAAGATCAGCGGCACGGACATGTACGTGTTCTGCCGGGAGCGGAGGCCGGCCTGGCGGACGGTTTCCGCGTCGGCCGCGGGCTGATCGCCCTTCACGCCTTTGATGATCTTCTGCTGGTACGGCCAGATCACCATCCAGACGTTGAGGGCCATCATCGTTCCGAAAATGCCGCCGGTGTGGATGTAGAGCGCGCGGCCGCTGAAATGGCCGACGCACTCGAGCAGGCAGTAGACGGCTACGAAGAGCACGAGGTTGATGGCGCTGGCCACGGTGACGTTCTTCACCGTCTTGAGGATCAGGTTGTAGATCACGAAGCCGACGGCCAGAGCGATGAGGACGACGGCAAGCCAGAGCCACGGATTGCCGACGTGGTCCTGATCGAAGAGCACTTCCTTGGTCTGGTAGTAGACCAGGCCGAGGAGAAGGATGCCGGTGATCCAGGTCCACGCGGCGCCCCAGCGGAACCAGAACAGCGCGCGTGGCATGAGCTCCGGCACGACGACTTTTTTCGTGGGGGCGTCGAGCTTGCCCGCGAACGGGCCGTTGACGAAGTTGAAGAACCAGAGGTGTCCGATCCACATCACGCCGGCAATGACGTGACCCCATCGGAAAATGAGCTGCAACCAGTTGTTCAGATCGGGATTCATATGCTCTCCTCAATCTCTGCGTTTAGGGTAGCCTGACGGCGATTATATGTCCGCGCTTGAATTTGAAGGACGCGTGGCGATCGTGACCGGCGCCTCATCAGGAATCGGACGCGCCACCGCGGAAATGCTGAGGTCTCGCGGTGCGCTCGTGGCGGCATTCGCGCGTACTGCGAGCGAAGCCGGACTGGAAATGCTCACCATCGATGGCGACGTCAGCGATCCGGATGCGATCGAGCGGCTTTTCACGGATACGGAATCGCGGCTCGGCGACTGCGACATCCTCATCAACTGTGCGGGGATGATCGATCCGAAAATTCTGACCGAGGTGACGCCGGAGGAGTGGGATCGGATGTTCGCGGTGAACGTGCGCGGGACGTATCTCGCGTCGCGGCGCGCGCTGCCGTCGATGATTGCGCGGCGCGCCGGAGCGATCGTCAACGTCGCTTCGATCTCCGGCGTGCCAGGACCGGAGAAGTTTCCAGGATGGGTTTCGTACTGCGCGTCGAAGGCGGCCGTGATCGGCATGACCGAGGCTCTGGCGGTCGAGGTCAAGCAATTCGGAATCCGCGTGAACAGCGTCAGCCCAGGATCGGTGGACACGAAAATGTGGGCGGAGGCCAGCGGCGGCGCGCCGGCGGCGATGACGGCAGCCGAAGTTGCCGAGGTCATCTGCTTCCTGGCCTCGGATCGGGCGCGCGCTGTGAACGGGCAGGACGTGCATGTCTACTCTTCGTGAGTCGCGGCCGACGTATGCCGAGGTGAACCTCCGGCATTTCGACCACAACGTCGACGTCATTCTTCGATTACTGCCGGACGGCGCACGCCTCGTTCCGGTGCTCAAAGCCGACGCCTACGGCCACGGGGCGGTGGAGCTTGCCAGGCGCTTGAAACCGGAGCAGGCGGCGATGATCGCCGTCTCGCTGCTGGAAGAGGCGCTGGAACTTCTCCGCGCCGGAATCACGCTGCCGCTGTTCGTCCTGGGCCCGCTTACCAAAGAGCAGGTGGCAATCGCCGTAGAAAAAAGGATCACCATCGGCGTGCCCGGCCCCGAGGAGTTGCGGTATGCCTGTGAGATCGCGCGCGACCGCGACGTCACAATCCATCTCAAGCTCGACTCCGGGATGGGAAGGATGGGCGTGGTCGAAAGCGAGTTGCCGGCGGTCGCGCAGATGATCGACAGTACGCCGCGGCTGCGCGTGGAGGGCATCTACACCCATCTGGCGAACGCCGACCATTTCGACGATCCAATGAATCAAATCCAGATCGCCGCGTATGACCGTATGGTCGGTCTGTTGCGCGATCGCGGCATCGACGCACCGCGCCATCACTTTGCGAACTCCGGCGGAACGATTACCGGATTGGTGAGGCCGGGCGACTTCGCCCGCGTCGGCATCGCGCTTTATGCGCCGGAACCGCTGGCCGTCGGTACAGGACTTCTAGAACCGGTGCTTCGGTGGCGAACGGAGATCATGCGCCTGAAGGAACTGCCGGCCGGGTACGCCATCGGATACGGCTCCACGTTCCGCACGACGCGGCCCAGCCGCATCGCCACGCTGCCGGTTGGATATGCGGACGGCTACGACCGTCTGCTGTCGAACAACGGCGACGTTCTCGTCCGCGGCCACCGCGCGCCGGTGGTGGGGAGGGTGTCGATGGATCAGGTGACGATCGACGTGACGGACATTCCTGACGCCGTGGTCGGCGATGAGGTGGTCCTCATCGGCGAACGGCTGTTTGCCGAGGAGATGGCCAGGAGGACGCAGACGATCGGATACGAAGTGCTGTGCCGCATCAGCGCCCGCGTTCCGCGCGTCTACGACGACGGTGGCGCGTTTCGGGTACGCTCGCGATTCGCCGAATGAACCTGCTCGAACGGATCGGCCGCGTTTTTCTCCGCCTCTTCGAAGAGACCGGCCTCTGGTTCGGCATGCTGGGCCGCACGTTCCTTTGGACCTTCCGCCCGCCGTTCGAAGGCGGCGAGTGGCTGCGGCAGATGGTGCGCGTCGGCGTCGATTCGATCCCTGTCGTTTTCCTGACCACGATGTTCACCGGCATGGTCATGGCGCTGCAGACGTACAACGGCTTCCATCGCGTACATGCCGAGAATTTCGTCGGCAGCGTCGTGGCGCTGGCCATGCTGCGCGAGCTCTCGCCCGTGCTCGTCGCGCTGATGGTGACGGGACGCGTCGGCTCGTCGATGGCCGCCGAAATCGGAACGATGCGCGTGACCGAGCAGCTCGACGCGCTCGAGGCGCTGGCCACCGATCCCGTGCAGTATCTCTTCGTCCCGCGCGTGATCGCCGGCGTGGTGATGGTCCCGCTTCTGACGATTCTCGGCGACGCGCTCGGCGTCGGCGGCGGCTATCTCGTCGGCGTGAAGATGATGGGAGCGAATCCGGTCGTGTACCAGCAGAACACGTATCAGTTTCTGCACATGAACGACGTCTGGAGCGGCTTGATCAAGTCGGCGTTCTTCGGCCTGATCCTGACGCTGACCGGTTGCGTGCGCGGCTACTACACGCGCGGCGGCGCCGAGGGCGTCGGCCGCGCCACCACCGCGGCGGTGGTGAGCGCGTCGCTGATCATCCTGCTGACCGATTTCTTTTTGACCAAGCTGCTCTTCTGACATGGCTGACGACACTCCGATGATTTCGCTGCAGCACGTCGACAAAACGCTCGGCGGGCGGAAGGTGCTCGACGATATGTCGATCGACGTCGGCCGCGGCGAGGCGCTGGTCATCGTCGGCGGCTCGGGCGTCGGCAAGAGCGTCACGCTCAAACACATCATCGGATTGATGAAGCCGGACCGCGGGACGATCGTCATCGACGGCGAAGACATCGGCACGATGAAACCGGTCGAACTGAACCGCTTCCGGCGCAAGTTCGGGATGTCGTTTCAGGAAGGAGCGCTCTTCGATTCGATGTCGGTGTTCGAGAACATCGCCTTCCCGCTGCGGCGCCATACGAAGTTCACCGAACAGCAGATCCGCGAACGGGTCGACGAATGCCTCGATCTCGTGCACCTGCCGGGCGTGGCGTCGAAGCGGCCGTCCGAGCTCTCCGGCGGCATGCGCCGCCGCGTCGGATTCGCGCGTGCCATTTCTCTGAAACCGGAAATCCTTCTCTTCGACGAGCCGACCACCGGCCTCGATCCCGTCATCAGCGACGTCATCGCCGAACTGATCGTGGAGATGGACCGCACACTGAACACGACCACCGTCACCATCACGCACGACATGAAAGTGGCCTTCAAGATCGCCGACCGCGTGGCCATGCTCTACCAGGGCCGCATCGTCGAAGAAGGAACGCCGGAAGCGTTCCAGCAGTCGACGAATCCGATCGTGCAGCAGTTCATCGAAGGGCGGGCGGAGGGACCGCTGACGGAATGACTTTGTGATACAAAGTCCTTCGTGCGATTGCCGATCAGGCGCGTCAAACTCATTCTTCCGGCGTTGACCGAAGCGACGAGCCCTTACTGGCGCCCGATCAAGTACTCCCTTTTCCCGCCCCTCGGCCTGGCCACTCTGGCCGCCTACCTCGATCCGAACCTGGAGATTTCGCTGCAGGACGAGCACGTCGAGAAGCTCGATCTCGATGACGATCCTGACCTGGTCATCATTCAGGTCTACATCACCAACGCCTACCGCGCCTACCAGATCGCCGATCACTATCGCGCCCGCGGCGCCTACGTGGCGCTGGGCGGGCTTCACGTGACGTCGCTGCCCGACGAGGCGGCGCCGCACGCCGACACGATCTTCCTCGGGCCGGGCGAGCACACGTTTCCGATGTTTCTGAAGGACTTCGCCGCCGGTACGCCGCAGCCGCGCTACGAATCCTCCGTCCGTACGCTGAAAGAGCTTCCGCCCATTCGGCGCGATCTCATTCAACGGCATCGCTACCTCGTCCCGAACTCGATCGTCGTTTCGCGCGGCTGCCCGCACCACTGCACCTTCTGCTACAAAGACGGCTTCTTCGCCGGCGGCCGCACGTTCTACACGCAGCTCGTCGACGACGCGCTCGCGGAGATCGCCCGCCTTCCCGGCCGGCACCTCTACTTCCTCGACGATCACCTCTTCGGCAATCCGAAGTTCGCGCGCGAACTCTTTCGCGGCATGCGCGGCATGGGCCGCGTTTTTCAAGGCGCCGCGACCGTCGATTCGATTCTGCGCGACGACGTGATCGAAGAGGCGGCAGCGGCGGGACTGCGCAGTCTGTTCGTCGGATTCGAGACGCTGTCCAATGCAAGCCTGGCCGGCGCCGGCAAGCGTCACAACCTGAACCGCAGCTACCTCGACGTGGTCCGCCGCCTCGACGCGCTCGGCATCATGATCAACGGCAGCTTCGTCTTCGGTTTGGACGGCGACGACCGCGATGTCTTCTCGCGCACCGTCAACTGGGCTGTCCAGTCGGGCCTGACCACGTCCACGTTCCACATCCTCACGCCCTATCCCGGCACGGCGCTCTTCACGGAAATGGAAGCGCAAAACCGGATCGCAACGCGCAACTGGGATCTCTACGACACGCGCAACGTAGTCTATCGACCGACGAGCATGTCGCCGGACGAATTGAAGCGCGGCTACGACTGGGCCTACGAATCGTTCTACCGCTGGAGCGCGATCTTCCGCGCATCATCCGCACACGAATCGTTCAAGCACCGCGTCAAGCACTTTGCCTACAGCGCAGGATGGAAAAAGTTCGAGCGCGCGTGGGATCTCGTGATCCGCATCAAGCAGCTCTCGCAGATGCGGCCGATCCTCGAAGCGGTGCTCGCGCCGGTGGGGACGCGCGATAAACCTAACCCTGCATTGCCGCCCCAGCCATCGGCGCGTTTGTCATCCTGAGCCGCCGGAGCTGCATAGGCGAAGCCGGAGCAGCGCAGGACGGCGAAGGATCTCAAACTTCCCAAGCTGCGTTGAATCCCATGGGTTTCAGCCGGAGCTGGGAAGCTTGAGATCCTTCGCCGTCCTCCGGCGTTCCGCGCTTCGCGCTCCAGCGCCTCCGGCAGCCTCAGGATGACAAACCGAGCGATGCGGACATGGTCTACGATTCCGCGTCATGAAACGATTTGCGCTTGTCCTGCCGCTGCTCTTCGTCGCCGTCGTGCTTACCGCCGCGCCGATCACGTTGCACGTCGATGCGACGAGCGTCGCTTCGAACATTTATCACGCGCATCTGAACATCCCGGCCACGCCCGGGCCGATGACGCTGTTCTATCCGAAATGGATCCCTGGCGAGCATGGGCCGACCGGGCCGATCAACGGCCTGGCAGGGCTGCGCATTACCGCGAATGGGCAGCCGGTGATCTGGCTGCGCGATCCGGTGGAGATGTTCGCCTTCAACGTCGACGTCCCGGCCGGCGCGACGTCGCTCGACGTCGATCTCGATTTTCTCGCGCCCGCGCCCGGTGCGAACTTCACCGCCGGCGCGTCGACCACGCCGCGGCTGGCGGTGCTGAGTTGGAACACCGTGCTGCTGTATCCCCGAGGAGTGGCCAGCGACTCGATTCAGGTCGATGCGTCGCTGCGCATTCCGGCCGGATGGCTGTACGCCACGGCGCTGGAGACGGTCGGACGCAACGGTGACGAGATCCACTTCGAGCCGGCCACGCTGACCACCGTCATCGACTCGCCGGTGCAGCTCGGGCAGACGCTGCGTAAGATCGATCTGGTCAGCCACTCGCCGCTGCGGCACACGCTGAACCTTCTTTCGGAGAGCACCGAGGCCACGGAGACGCCGGACGATTTCGCGACGCAGTACGGAAGGCTCGTGGACGAGACCACGGCCGTCTTCGGCGCGAATCACTATCGCCACTACGACTGGCTGCTCACGCTCAGCGATGCCGTCGCGCACTTCGGACTCGAGCATCACGAGTCGAGCGATGACCGCACCGACGAATCGACGCTTCGCGAAGACACGAGCCGCAAATGGGTGTCGGGCCTGATGGCGCACGAGTTCGTTCATTCATGGAACGGCAAGTACCGCCGCCCGGCCGGCCTGGCCACCAACAACTACGACAAGCCGATGACCGGCGAGCTGCTCTGGGTTTACGAAGGTCTGACCGAATACCTCGGCGATCTTCTCCCGGCGCGCGCCGGAATCATTACGCCCGAGGACTATCGCGACAACCTGGCGGAGATCGCAGCGAACATGACGCAGCACACGGGACGCACGTGGCGTCCGCTGCTCGACACCGCCGTCGCCGCGCAGCTTCTGTACGAAGCGCCCGGCGCATCGACGAACTGGCGCCGCAGCGTCGACTACTACCCGGAAGGCGAACTGCTCTGGCTCGACGCCGACATGACCATCCGGTCGCTGACGAACGGCAAGAAGTCGCTCGACGATTTCACGCGCTCGTTCTACGGCGGCGCAAGCGGGCACGCGGAGCTGAAGCCGTACACGTTCGACGACCTCGTGGCCGCGCTCAACGCGGTCGCACCGCACGACTGGCGCGGATTTCTGAATCAGCGTCTGACGTCGATGTCCGCCACGCCTCCGATGGGAGGCATCGAGCAGTCGGGATGGCATCTCGTCTACAACGACAAGCCGAACGTGGCGCTGCAATATCAGGAGGTCCGCTCCAAAGGCGCGGATCTGAACGCGTCCCTCGGCTTCAACATCCGCGACAACGGCTCGGTCGGCGACGTGGTGCCGGATTCGATCGCCGCCCGCGCCGGCCTCGCGCCCGGCGCGCACATCGTGGCGGTGAACGGCCGCGCCTACAGCACCGCGCGGCTGCGCGATGCATTGAAAGCGTCGAGCAAATCCACGACGCCGATGACGCTCATCGTCCAGAACGGCGAGTTCTTCACCACCGCGTCGATCGACTACCACGGTGGCGAAAAGTACCCGCATCTCGAGCGCACCACCGGCAAACCCGATTGGATGGAGACGCTGATCAAGCCGCTCGCGCCGCCGCCGGCGAAACCGGCGGTTGCGAAGAAGAAGTGAATAGAAGTGGATTCGTCGATTAGTGATTCGTGATTAGGACGAAGCACCTGACTTCCTAATCTACGAATCCACGAATCGACTACCAACGAAAAGGGCGCGGTCGCCCGCGCCCTGCCGTACTGCGTTACCGACCGCGAGTTAGTCTTTGTGCATCCGGCGGTGATGCTTCGTGGTCGTCTTGGCCGTCGTGTCGGTAGTGGTCGTGGTGTCGGTGGTGGTCGTCGACTGCGTGGTCGTTTCCGTCGTGCTCGAGCTCATCGGAGCGGGAGTCTCGACGATCGTCGGCGCGGGGGCCGGAACCGGGGTCTCGACGATCACCGGAGCCGGTGCGGGCGTCTCAGCGATGACGGGAGCCGGCGCAGGCGTGATCACGGTGGTCTCGGTCGTCGTCGTGCTGGCTGTCGTGTCGACCGTCGCCGGCGACTGCGTGATGACGACGCTCGAACTGCTGCTGTTCTTCGGGATCAGGTTCACGTTCGTGTTGGTGCCGATCGAGGAGCCGTTGCCGGTACCGCCGGCGGAACTGCTCGTGTACGCGCGGCCGCTGTTATCGACAGCCGCCGGGCCGGAGAGCACGGCCGGGGTTGGCGAACTGGCCACACCAACCGTATTGGCCGGCGCCGGAACCGTTGCGACCGTGGTGCTGCTCGTATCCGCCGTTGCCGGCGCCTCGGTGCGGATCTGTCCGTAGCCCTGATCCGCGGCTACATCGTGGTGTGCACATGCGCTCATCGCGATCACGAGCGCCGCCGACCCCAGGCCGGCCACTGCTTTTTTCAGGATCGATTCTGTTCTCATTTTCCTGCTCCTTGCTGCTGCCTCGAGCGGCAGCCGTCAATGCCATCTGGCACTGAACGGAAGAGCAACTAGCTTGCCCGAATTGATTTCAATAACATGACGCGTATGCCCGAGCGCGTCTGGAAAGTTAGTGAGCTCATCCGCCAGATCAACGTAGAGCTCTTTCGTTACAACGACATAAGCGTCGAGGGCGAAGCGACGAACGTGGTCCGCTCCGCGGCCGGGCACATTTATTTTTCGATCAAAGATTCGCGCGCTCAGATGCGCGTGGTGCTCTTTGCCACGAACTCCCGCTTTCTCCGCTTCCGCATCGAAAACGGATTGCAGCTCATCGTCCGAGGACGCCTGACGCTTTACGAGCAGAAGGGGGAGTTTCAGCTCAACGCCGTCGCCGTCGAGCCGGCCGGCCTCGGCGCGCTGCAACTGGCGTTCGAGCAGTTGAAAAAGCAGCTCGCGGATGAAGGACTCTTCGATCCCGCCCGCAAGAAAGCGATACCGATGCTGCCGCAGCGCATCGCCATCGTCACCAGCCCGACCGGCGCCGCGATCCGCGACGTTCTCAACGTCCTCGGGCGCCGCTTCGAAGGGCTGCACGTGCAGGTTTACCCGGTGCGCGTGCAGGGCCGCGATGCCGCGCGCGAAATCACCATCGCCATCCGCCATCTGTCGCGCTGGCAGATGCATGACGTCGTGCTGATCTGCCGCGGCGGAGGATCGCTCGAAGATCTGTGGGCCTTCAACGAGGAGTCGGTCGCCCGCGCCGTCGCCGCCTGCGCGATCCCGACCATCTCCGCGATTGGTCACGAGACCGACTTCACCATCTGCGATTTCGTCGCCGACCTGCGCGCCCCAACGCCATCTGCAGCCGCCGAGGTCGTGATCCGGGCCAAGAGCGAAATTTGTACGCAGATCGATCACATGGCGCGGCGCGTGCGGCATGTCGTCGAATCGCGCGTGCGCAACTATCGCCACGAACTTCGCCACCTCGCGTCGTCGGATCGGCTCGGACTCTTGCCACGACGCATCGCGTCGCGACGCGAACGCCTCGACCGCAGCCGCGTCACGCTCTTCCGCATGCTCGAAGCGCGCGCGCGGTCGATGCGATCGCGATTGGCCGCGGTCAACACACCGCTGTTGCGCTTCCCGTCGCACGTAGCGCGCGAACGCGAACGCCTCCGCGCCACTGCCGCCACGCTCGGGGCCGTCTCGCCGCTCTCGGTCCTCTCGCGCGGCTACGCCATCGCTTTCTCGCGCACGAAACGTGGACGGCGCAAGCCGATCATGGACGTCGCGTCGGTCGCGATCGGCGAGCCGATCGAAGTGCAGTTGAAAACGGGCCGTCTCGCCTGCACGGTTGACGGAAAGACGATGGGGCTTGAGACTGTCTGGCCCACAACAGGGGAGTGATGGCCCGCAAGTCGAACGAATTCGAAAAAGCCTTTCAGCATCTCGAGACGATCGTAAAGCGTCTGGAGTCGGAGGAGATGCCGCTCGACGAGTCGCTGCAGCTCTTCGAGGAGGGCATCCGCCTTTCGCGCTTCTGCAATCAGAAGCTGGAAGAGGTGGAGAAGAAGATTGAGCTGATCCTGGCCGACGCCAAACGGCAGCCGCGCATCGAGCCGTTCGAGAGCGAGGAGCTCGATGAGGTTCCCGAGGTTGATGAGGAGTGAGCGACCTCGGCGACTATCTCAATTCGAAACGGCAACTCGTCGATCGCGTCCTCGACGCGAACCTTCCTCCCGCGGTAACAGAACCAACCGTCATTCACGAAGCGATGCGCTACGCCGTCCTCGGCGGCGGCAAGCGCATTCGTCCGATCGTCGCCATCGCCGCTGCGGAAGCCTGCGGCGCGAATGTCGACGGGCTCCTCGTCCCGATCGCCGCACTGGAACTGATTCACACCTACTCACTCGTGCACGACGATCTCCCCGCGCTCGACGACGACGACCTTCGCCGCGGACGCAAAACCACGCACGTCGTCTTCGGCGAAGCCATGGGCATCCTTACCGGTGACGCGTTGCTGACCGAGGCGTTTTCGTGGCTGGCGAGGCCGGTGGTTGGGGTGGATGCGGCGCACCAGCTTCGCGCCATCCGCGAAGTCGCCGTCGCCGTCGATTCGCAGGGGATGATCGGCGGCCAGGTTGCGGACATCATCGCCACCGGCACCGACCAGTCGACGCCCGAGCTGCTCGACTTCATCCATCGCAACAAGACCGGCAAGCTGCTGACGGCCTCGGTGGTCCTCGGCGGCCTGCTCGCGAACGCGCCGGACGTCAAGATTGACGCGCTACGAAACTACGGCAACGCGGTCGGCCTGGCCTTCCAGATCGTCGACGATCTCCTCGACCAGGAAGAGGACGCGGCCACGCTCGGCAAGACGGCCGGGAAGGATGTCGCGCAAGGCAAGCTCACCTATCCGGCGTTGTTCGGCACGGATGCGGCACGGGCCAGGGTGGAGTCGCTCCTCGGCGAGGCGCTTCGCAACGCTGATATCATCGGCGGCCCTGTGAACTATCTTCCCGGTATCGCGCGTTTCATCTGCGAACGGCGATCCTGAGGCGCCGCACCGCCATGACGCTCCTCGACACCATCAACTCGCCGCACGACCTCCGCAAACTCGATCGGAAGCAGCTCCACGAGCTCGCGGCAGAGATCCGTCACCGCATCATCGAAGTGGTCTCGAGGATCGGCGGCCACTTCGGCGGCAACCTCGGCATCGTCGAATTGACGCTGGCGCTGCACTACGTCTTCGACACGCCGCGCGACCAGATCGTGTTCGATACCGGCCATCAGTCGTATCCGCACAAGCTGATCACCGGACGCCGCGATACCTTCGACACCATCCGCATGCACGGCGGAATCTCCGGCTTCTGCAAGCGCGAGGAGTCGGAGTACGACGTCTTCAACGCCGGTCACGCTTCGACTTCCATCTCCGCCGCCCTCGGCATCGCCGTCGCGCGCGACATCAAGCATGACGACTATCGCGTCGTGGCCATCATCGGCGACGGCGCGCTGTCCGGCGGGCTGGCGCTGGAAGGCCTCAACCAGGCCGGGCATCTCAAGCGCAAGTTGATGATCATCCTCAACGACAACGACATGTCGATCTCGACGAACGTCGGCGCCATGTCGGGATACCTGAATGGGCTCATCAAAGGTCAGGCCTACAACCAGGCCAAGGATCTGGCGCGCGGCATCATGGATCGCATCCCGCTCGTCGGCGGCAAGCTCCACGGCATGGCCAGCGACATGGAGCAACTCTTCAAGCACATGATCGTGCCGGGCACGCTCTTCGAGGAGCTCGGCTTCAAATACCTCGGGCCTTTCGACGGCCACGATCTCGATTTCCTGATCGATCTTTTCGAGAAGAACAAGGATTACAACGGCCCGCTCCTCGTGCACGTGATCACGAAGAAGGGGAAGGGCTACGTGCCGGCGGAGAACAAGCCGATCTGGTCGCACGGCGTCTCTCCGTTCGATATCGAATCCGGCGAGGTCGTGCCGGCGACGAAGGCGTCCGCACCGAGCTACACGGCCGTTTTCGCGGAGACGCTGATCGAGCTGGCCAAACGCGATCCGAAAATCGTCGGCATCACCGCGGCGATGCCGGACGGAACGGGGATGGACAAATTCACGAAGGCCTTCCCCGAGCGCGCGTTCGACGTCGGCATCGCCGAGGAACATGCGGTGACGTTCAGCGGCGGTCTGGCCACGCAGGGGATGAAGCCGATCGCGGCAATCTACTCGACCTTCCTGCAGCGCGCCTTCGATCAGGTTTTCCACGACGTGGCCATCATGGATCTGCCGGTCGTCTTCGCTCTCGATCGCGGCGGCATCGCCGGCGCCGACGGGCCGACGCATCACGGCATCTACGACATGGCCTACCTGCGGATTTTCCCGAACATGATCTGCATGGCGCCGAAGGACGAAAACGAGCTGCGGCACATGCTGAAGACGTCGTTCGAGACCGGCCATCCGACGTCGCTGCGCTACCCGCGCGGCAACGGCTTCGGCGTGACGATGGACGCGGAACTGAAGTCACTGCCGATCGGCAAGGGCGAGGTGCTGCGCGAAGGCAACGCCGGCGCGATCTTCGCCATCGGCAACGAAGTCTGGCCGTCCATGCAGGCCGCGGAAATCCTGGCGAAGGAAGGGATCGAAGTCGCGGTCATCAACGCCCGCTTCATCAAGCCGCTGGACGATGAGCTGATCGCGAAGTACTGCCGTCCGTTCACGAAAGTCATCACCGTCGAAGAAGGCTCGCTCGCCGGCGGCTTCGGCGCCGCGATCATGGAGCGCGTCCAGCAACTCGGCATCCGCGACGTCGCCTTCCACCGCATCGGCATCCCCGACGAGTACGTCCACCACGGCGCGCAGGACGTCCTCCGCGCGCAATACGACCTCGACGCGAATGGGATCGCGAAGAGGGTGCGGGAGTTTGTGGGAGACAGCGCTGAACCGGAAGCTACGGGAACGATCGGGGAGTTCGGCGAAATCGTCGACAGAATCTGGAAGGACGTGCCCGACGAGGTCTTTCGCCGCATGCATGAGAAGGGGCACGACTCCGACCACATCGATGAAGTGGTCTATGGCATTGGACGGCGCGTTTCGACGAAGTGATGAAGACGTACTTCGCCGATACCTGGTTTTTCATCGCCAGAATTGATCCGTACGATCAACACCATCAAAAGGTGATGCGTCTCGATCGAACGATCGGCGGCAGGCAGCTACTCACCCATGACTATGTTCTTGGCGAGCTTCTCACTTACTTTTCCGGTGAAGGACCACTTGCTCGTGCGAATGCGGTCGAAACCGTACGCGCGATCCGTCGATCTCACGAAGTCGTCGAATCAACGCCGGCTCTGTTTGAACTTGCCCTCAACCGTTACGCCCACCGACTTGATAAGGAGTATTCGTTCGTGGACTGCATGTCGATGGTGCTCATGGAGCATCACGGCATCACGCACGTCCTTACCAACGACCATCACTTCCGCCAGGAAGGGTTCACCGTCGTCAACGAATGAAGAAGCAGCGGCTGGACGTCGCCCTCGTCGAGCGCGGACTTTGTGAGACGCGGTCGAAGGCGCAGTCGCTGATCATGGCCCGGCGGATTCTCGTCAATGGCCAGCACGTCGACAAAGCGGGTGCGAACATCGGCGATGACGATGAGTTGCGCATTGAGGAGTTGGAGCATCCCTGGGTCGGCCGCGGCGGGATGAAGCTCGCACATGCGCTGCGCGAATTCGGGATCAGCGTCGAGGGGAAAATCTGCGCCGACATCGGCGCGTCGACCGGCGGCTTCACCGACGTCATGCTGAAGAGCGGCGCGAAGAAGGTTTACGCGATCGACGTCGGCTACGGCCAGATCGACGTCTCCCTTCGCAACGATCCGCGCGTCGTCAATCGCGAGAAGGTCAATGCGAGATATCTCACGGCTGCAGATTTTGAGGACGTCATCGAGTTCGTATCCATCGATGTCTCCTTCATCCCGTTGAAATTGATCCTTCCTGCTGTGGCCACGTTTCTTCGCGGCGAGCTGGTTGCGTTGATCAAACCGCAGTTCGAAGTCGGCAAGGCCGACGTCGGAAAAGGCGGGATCGTGCGCGATGAAACAAAGCGCGCCACGGCGGTCGACGCCGTCGTCACATTTGCCCGTGAGATCGGATTCGACGTCCGCGGCGTCATCGAGAGTCCGGTGAAAGGCGCCGAGGGAAATGTCGAATACCTGATGTATGCGGGGAATTTGGCGGATAGGGCCATCTAATCAGGGCAGCCGGATTCCGGCGGTGAGCTGCGCTTCGTCTGGGTCGCGTGGTGAGCCGTACGTGGTCCGGCTGCACTTTTTTCAGGGACGCCGCTGCAGATACTCGCGCAGTCCCTCTTCCCACGACTCCGGTTTTACGCCGGTGATGCGTTCGTAACGCTCCGTCGAAAGGACGGAGTACGCCGGACGCGTTGCCGCACGAACGTAAGCGTCGCTCGAAACCGGAATCACCGTCGCCTGGTCGCCGACGATCGCGCGCGCGAAGTCGAACCACGTGCACTCCGGCTCGTCGGCGTAGTGGACGATGCCGCGCGCGCCGTCGTCTTCGTGCGCGCGTTGCGCGATACGCACGATGGCGTCGGCGAGATGCGGCGTGTAGGTCGGCCGTCCGCGCTGATCGTTGACGACGCGCAGCGGATTCGTTCCCTTGCGGACTTGATTGCGAATGGCCTCGACGAAGTTCGGACCATGGACGCCGAACAGCCATGCGGTTCGGAGGACGACGAACTTCCGCGCCATGGTTGCAGCCTGCTCGCCGACCAGCTTCGATCTTCCGTATGCCGATAGCGGAGCCGGCGCGTCGTTGACTTCATACGGCGTCCGTTTGGCGCCGTCGAATACGAAATCCGTGGAGATCTGCACAAGCAGCGCACCGGCCTCATTCGCCGCATCGGCCAGGAACTCGACCGCCGATCCGTTGATCGCCGTGGCCAGATGCTCGTTCGTTTCCGCATCGTCGACTTTCGTGTACGCGGCGCAGTTGACGATGATGTCCGGCCTCGCGCGGCGAACCGCGTCGCGAACGGCGGCGGGGTCGGTGATGTCGAGATCGGATTTCGTCAGCGGCAGGACAGTTTCATCGCGCGACTTCAGCGCGGCGCAGACATCGCGGCCGACCATACCGCCCGCTCCGGTGACGAGCCAGCGCAGCGTCACGCGTACTTGCCGCCGTCCGTCTTGACCTGGACCTTGATCTGGCGCGGCTCGCGCGGAACGATCAGGCCGAGGGCGAAGAACGCGTAGAGGATGCGCGCGTTGTCCGCGGATGCCAGCGGCGGCGTGTTCACCAGCTCGTAGAGGACTTTGCGTCCGTCGACGGCATCGAGCAGTCGCTGTTCATCGTCGTCGAGCACCAACCCTTCGGTGTGGCCGGTCGAGCGGGCGAAGAGCGTCGTCTTCGTGCCGAGGCGCGCCACGAGAGAACGCGCATCGGCTACGTGCCGGACGCCGTGCAGGATCGCCATCGGCACCGGAATGTCGACCTTGATGAACTCGAGCCGCTTGTCGCGGCCGGCAGTGAAGCTGACCGTGCCGGAATCCCATCCGAAGACCGGCCAGATGATCTCCTCGATCTGACCGCGCACCGCGGTGAACAGCTCTTCGGGCGTGATCGCGTTCATCGCCACGAGCGTGGTGCCGTGGCGGTTGCCGGACTCTTTCGCGCGCGCCACGCTTTCCTCGTACTGGCGGCGCGTGATGCGCCCTTCGCGGAGAAGCTTGTCGCCGAGCGATTCGGCGAGCTGGTTGGTGGTCGCGAAAACGATCTGGCCGTGATCGAGATAGATCCGCTTGACCTCATCGCCGCGTTTGCAGTCGACGCGTCCGGGCGCGCGGTATCGATGGATCTTCACCAGCACCTCGGCAAGAGGCATCTGGGAGATCTCCGTCTGATACAGAGGTGTTGCGGGTTCCGGCGTCAGTGGCACAGCGCGCCCTTCGGAACGAGTTACGCGTTCTTCTTCTCTTCGAGAGTGGCCGTCTTCTTGTCGTCGCGCGCCTTCAGGCCGTCGCGAAAATTGGAGATGCCTTCGCCGAGTCCCTTGCCGAGTTGCGGCAGCTTGCCGGCGCCGAAAACGACCAGGATGATTGCGAAAATGATGAGGAGCTCCGGTACTCCGAGTGAACCGAACATTTAGTAGCCTCCGAGTTGGTTGCCGCGGCGGCCCCTGAATCCCGCATCGACGAACCCGCCAAGTGTAGTACGAATTGATGATTTGCCGTCAGAACACGCCTCGATGGTGAATGGATTTCGCCTCGGAAAACGGCTGTTACCATGCGCCCGAATGATCGACCTCACCGGACTCAACCCGCAGCAGCGCGAAGCCGTGACGCACGGTGAAGGGCCGCTGCTCGTCCTGGCCGGAGCGGGTTCCGGGAAGACGCGCGTGATCACGTATCGCATCGCGTGGCTGATCGGCGAGCTCGGTGTGAATCCGACGAACATCCTCGCGGTAACGTTTACCAACAAGGCCGCCAGCGAGATGGTCAGCCGCGTCGGCCACCTAGTCCCCGGTAGTGGCGCGCGGGCGCACGGCAACCTCTGGATCGGGACGTTTCACTCGACGTCGCTCCGGATGCTGCGCCGCTACGCCGACCGCCTCGGCTACACGAAGTCCTTCGCCGTCTACGACACCTCGGATCAACTAACGCTCGTCCGCCGCTGCATGCGCGAACTGCAAATGAACGACGAGGCCTTCCCGCCGCGTTCGATTCTCAATCGCATTTCGGCGTCGAAGAATGAGCTGATCGGACCGGCCGAGTACGAGAAAGAGAATCTCGACTTTTTCGGCTCGCGCGTGGCCGAGGTCTATCGGATGTATCAGCGCCGGCTCAAAGAGTACGACGCCATGGACTTCGATGACCTCATCGGAAACTACGTCGCGCTGATCGAGAAGAACGAGGACATCGCAGAGGAGATCCACAACCGTTTTCAGCATCTCTTGATCGACGAATATCAGGACACCAACCGCGCGCAGTACATGCTCATCAAAGCGCTGGCGGGCAAGCGGCAAAACATCGTCGCGGTCGGCGATGAGGATCAGTCGATCTACAAGTTCCGCGGCGCGGACATCAACAACATCCTGAATTTCGAGCGCGATTTTCCGGGTGCGCGGATCATCAAGCTCGAACAGAACTACCGATCGACCGGCAACATCCTCGATGCGGCCACTGGCGTCGTCGCCAACAACATCGCCCGCAAGGGGAAGACGCTCTTCACCGACTCCGGCAGCGGCGAGCCGGTGCGCGTGGTCACGTGCAGCAACGAGCGCGAAGAGGCGCAGTTCGTCATCGACAAGATGACCAGCATGCGCGGGCGGTACAAGCTGTCCGACTACGCGATTCTCTTTCGCACCAACGCGCAGTCGCGGCCGTTTGAAGAAGAGCTGCTACGCGGCAACATCCCCTACTCCGTCGTCGGCGGCGTGAAGTTTTACGAGCGCGCCGAGATCAAGGACGTGCTCTCGTTTCTGCGGCTGGCCATCCGTCCGCACGACACGCCTTCGATCGAGCGCGTGATCAACGTGCCGTCGCGCGGCATCGGCGACACGACGATGAAGGCGCTGAACGATCAGGCCGCGGCGCAGAACGTCACACTCTGGACGGTCATCGAAGGTGATCTGTCGTTCCTGCCGCCGCGCGCGTCGAAGGCGGTGAAAGAGTTCCGCGAGATCGTGCACGATCTTCAGCGCGCCGCGAACAATCCGCTGCCGGAGCTGTACGACTACCTGCTGCTGCGCACCGGCTACCGGCGCATGTTGACGGAGTCGCGCGACGTGCAGGACGAGTCGCGCCTGCAGAACATTGACGAAATGATGAATTCCGCGCGCGAGTATTCGGAGCAGAATCCGGGCGCGACGCTCGGCGATTACCTCGACTCGCTGACGTTGATGTCGGACCTCGACAAGTACGAATCGCAGAAAGGCGTCACGCTGATGACGCTGCACTCGGCCAAGGGGCTGGAGTTCAAAGTGGTCTTCCTCACCGGAATGGAAGAGGGAATCCTGCCGCATTCGCAGTCCAAAGAATCCAACGAAGATCTCGAAGAAGAGCGCCGGCTTTGCTACGTCGGCATGACGCGCGCCCGCGAGCAACTTTGGTGCGTGCATTGTCTGGAGCGCCGGCTTCACGGGCAGTTTCGCGAGCAGAGTCCGTCGCCGTTCATCACCGAAATCCCCGAAAACGTTCGCGAGGAAGTGCGCATGGCTCGCGCGCGCTACGTGCCGGACACGCCATCGTGGCGCGAGCGGCCGATGCGGCAAGGCGATCGCTACAGCGACCGCTACTCCGGCGAGCCGCGTCGCGCGCAGCCGTCGCCGTATTCGCGTCCGGCATCGCCACCGCCGCGGCCTGCTTCGCAGCGCAATGTTTCGCCCGCTCCCGCGCCGCCACCGCGCAAGAACGACTCCGTCAACGGCGTGCTGTCGTTTTTCAAAGAGTCGCCGGTGCAGCTCGATCCCGCCGCGCTCCGTCCCGCCGCGCCGCCGAGTGCGCCGGCGGCGCTGAAGCGCGGCCAGCGCGTGCGCCACGAACAGTTCGGCGACGGGACCATCCTGACGATGGAAGGTTCCGGCCCCGAGGCCAAGCTCACGGTCTACTTCGACCGCGGCATCGGCTCGAAAAAATTCATCGCCAAGTACGCGAAACTAACGCGGCTCTGAGACCTCCCACACTCATTGCTGAATCGTCGCCCAGAACGGCAGATACTTCTTCGCCTCCGCCACGCCGTTGGCGGTGACGCTGGTTTTGGTCACATTGAGCTTCGTCAAGCGTCCGAGCGGTTTAAGGGAAGCGAGGCCGGCATCAGTGATTTTCGTGCCGGAAAGATTCAACCCCGCGAGACTCGGCGAGCTGGCGAGGAGCGGCAACGCGGCGTCGGTGATCATGTCGTTCGCAAATGAGACACTTTCCAGATGTACGAGAGTAGCGAGCGGAGCAACTCCGGCATCTGTGATCTGGGTGTCGGCGATATTGAGGTTGACCAGCGCCGTGAGCCGCGCGATGGAAGGGATGGCAGCGTTCGTGATCTTCGTTCCCTTCAACCCGAGATACTGGAGATGAGTCAGGGCGGTGACGGCCTCCACGCCGCGGTCGCCGACGGCGGACGACGCAACGTTCAAGACGGTCAACTTCGACATTTTTGCCACCAGCACCATTCCGGCGTCGGTCATCTTCGGGTTCTGGATGCCGAGCTGCGTCACATCGGGAAGTCCGGCCACGAGGGTGAGTAGCGATTCCGGATCCGCGGTCTTGTCGAGAACGACGGTCACGATACGGCCATGATCGAGAGCCACCGTAGCGCCGGCGGCTTTCAATCTGTCGACGACCGGGTTCGACTTGTCGGCCACCGCCGCAGGCGATGCGACGGCTGACGATGCCGGCGGCGCTGACTCCACCGAGGCAGAGACCATCGAAGGGGAAGAACCGTGCGTCGTCGCGGCGAGCCGGAACTCGAGATAGTCGGAGCGGACAACGCGGACGTTCCCGGGATGATCGGCCAGCGGTTCATCGTGCAGGTAGAAACTGAACTTCACACGCCGCTCCTCAGGGTAATAGAGCGCGTGCCAGAACGTGCGGATGGGCGGCCGCGATTGGTCTGCCGCCGGAGCGGCCTTTGCGTCCACCTTCCGATGCGTGGCGCGAAGAAACTCCTCGGTGATGGAGCTGGGCGCGATTGCGAGTTGTTCCGTGAGCAGCGCGTAGCGTTTGCACACGCTCCTCGCTTCATCTGCCGTCGGCGGACCGCCCTGATCAAGGTGTTTGTTGAGGCTGAAGTTCGTCATCACTAGTGGCCGGCCCGGGTTCTCGATGATGAATTCCTTGTTGTGCGCCTGCGAGTACTCCCAGACGAACGACCTGCCGAAGCGGTCGGCGATCAAGTAGTGCACCGGCACGAACCCGTAATACTGCTTCGTCGTCAGGAGCGCCTCTTTCGCTTCGTCGACCGTGGCACACGTGTCGAGGAGCAGGCGCAGCATCTGAACCTCGCCCAAGCCGGGTGCCGTTCCGAGTACCGGCTCCATCTGATATTTCGTAAACAACTCATCGTCCAGAGCCAGGGTCACGGTCAACCCCTCGGAATTCATCCCATCGAGCACCCCGCTGAGAAGTTCGTACGCGACCATGGCGATCGAGGCATAGCCGCGGTCCGGGTGCAACTCCAGCAAATACGGCCGCGAAGTCGGATGAAGCATGCCGGGAGGGAGAAAGCCGAAATTGAGCGAACCGGTGGAGTAGTCGTAGTCGCGGCTGATCACGCTTTTGCCGTCGGCCGTGGCCTGCGGCGGCAGATGAACGATGGAGCAGGCCGCGTGGATTTCGGTGACGTTGAGACCACTGTGATCGACTGAGTCGTCGTCGATACGCTGGCCATAGGCGGCGGCGACGCCGCGCATGCGCTCGTACAGGATCGGATAGTTTTTCTCGATGTAATGGCGCGTGGCGCGCGTGCGGACCACGTCGGTGCTGCGTTCCGCTCTCGCCTGAAAGCGCTCAATTGCGATCTCGGCGAGGGCCCGGCCGATCTCTTCATTCGTACCGGTGAGGACGAGATGGCGGACCTCCATCGAATCGGATGGGCTTCCGGCGATGATCCGCTCCTGTTTTTCGATGGCTGCCGCGGGACGTGGGATCGCGATGGCGAAGAGGAAAAATGCGAGGAAGACTGCCGCTGCCTTTTTCTGTGAGAGCATGATTTCTCCTTGCGTTTCCCTCTACCACGGAGCAGCGGCACGATCGGTTAACAGAAATCATGACCAGTGGTCAGGAAATTGAACTATGGTCACGGAAGCCCGAAAGAAATACCGGCAGGAGCTGCGCAGGGCTATCCTCGACGCGGCCCGGGAAGCCTTTGCCGCGCATGGCTTTGAAGGCGTCTCGATGCGCATGCTGGCCGAGCGCATCGGCTGCTCGCACGGGAGCCTTTACACCCACTTCCGCGGCAAGGACGAGATCTTCGACGCGCTGGTCGACGAGAGTTTCCAGAGTTTGGCGGAGTCGTTGCGTGCCATCACCGCCACCTCCGCATCGACTGACGTCATACGACTGGTGCGGAAGGCTGCCCGCGCGTACGTCGACTTCGGAGTAGCCAACCCGAGCGCGTACGAATTCGCATTCATCCTTCGCCGCCCGGGACCGCCACGCCCGCCGCATGCGGCGTACGGTTACTTGCGCGCGCTGATAAAGCGTTGCATCGACGAGAAACGCTTCCGCCGGATGCGCATCGACCTGGCCGCTCAGGCGCTCTGGGCTGCCGTGCACGGAATCACGGCGCTGCTCATCCTGCGGCCATCGTTCCCGTGGGCCGGCCGCGAGGCCGTCGTCAGGCGCGTGATCGACAGCGCCGTAGACGGGCTTCTCGCACCGAAGCCGACGCCGCCCGATCAGCGCGGCAAGAGGTAGATCACCTCGCCCTTGCGCGACATGCCGAGGTCTTCGCGGGCGATGCGCTCGACGGCGAAGGTCGACTTCTTCACGCTGTCGATCTCCGCGCGCAATCGCGCGTTCTCTTTTTCGAGCTGGCGGATTTCTGCGTTCAGCGACTCCACCCGCTTGCGCGACTGCTGCAACTCCGAGGTCGCGCGGCCGGTGACGAAGAGGGAGGCCACGCCGGCGACGACGAGAATCGCCACCAGCACCACCGCGATTCTGCGGATCGTTTGCGTGGCGCGGCGCGGAGAGCGCGTGGAGGCAGCGGGCTGCATGTGTGAAGGTAGTGTCGCGGGTCGGTGCGGCAGTGTCAACGCCGTATAATTCGCCGCGGTGACGCGCGACGCCGCACAGAACCCTCTCAACGAGCGGTACGCCTCGAAGGAGATGTCGTATCTCTTCTCCGCCGACTACAAATTCCGGACGTGGCGGACGCTCTGGATTGCGCTGGCCGAGGCCGAGAAAGAGCTCGGCTTGTCGATCACCGATTCGCAGATCGCCGAACTGAAAGCGGCCGCGAACGACATCAACTACGCCGACGCCGAACGCCGCGAACGCGAGATCCGGCATGACGTGATGTCGCACATCTACGCGTTCGGTCTGCAGGCGCCGTCCGCGAAAGGCATCCTCCACCTCGGCGCGACCTCGGCCTTCGTCACCGACAACACGGACATTCTCCAGATGCGCGAAGCCCTCGGCATCATCCGCCGCCGCATCGTCAATCTGATGGCCAAGCTGCGCGATTTCGCCTGGAAATGGCGCGCGACTCCGGCGCTGGCGTTCACGCACTTTCAGCCCGCGCAACTGACGACGGTTGGCAAGCGCGCGACTCTGTGGCTGAACGATCTGCTGCTCGATTTTCGCGAAGTCGAGTTCCGCCTCTCCCAACTCGCCCTCCTCGGTGTGAAGGGCGCGACCGGGACCCAGGCGTCGTTTCTGAGCCTCTTCGACGGCGACGAAAGCAAAGTGAATCGACTGGAGCAACTCGTCGCGGAAAAGGTCGGCATGCGCCGCAGCTATCCGGTTTCGGGACAGACCTATTCGCGCAAGGTCGATTCGCAAGCCGTGAATGTTCTCTCCGGATTCGCGCAGTCGGCGTCGAAGTTCGCGTACGACATGCGATTGCTGCAGCACCTGCGCGAAATCGAGGAGCCGTTCGAGGCCGAGCAGGTCGGCTCGTCGGCGATGGCGTACAAGCGCAATCCGATGCGCGCGGAACGGATCGACGCGCTGTCGCGGCACCTCATCGTCAACGCTCTCAATCCCGCGTTCACCGCGGCCACGCAATGGTTCGAAAGGACGCTCGACGATTCCGCGAATCGCCGCATCGCCATCCCTGAGGCCTTTCTGGCGGCGGATGCGATCGCGCTCATCTATGACAACATCGCCGCCGGGCTGGTCGTGCACGAAGAGGTGATCGCGGCCAACGTCCGGCGCGAGTTGCCATTCATGATGACCGAGAACCTGATGATGGAAGGGACGCGGCGCGGCGGCGACCGGCAGGTACTGCACGAGCGCGTGCGCATCCATTCGCAGGCGGCCGCGGATGTGCTGAAATCGGGCGGCAACGAGAACGATCTCTTCGACCGCATCGCCGCCGATCCGCTCTTCGGCATCGATCGCGCATCAATTTCGGAGATGGCGAAACCGGAGAATTACACGGGCCTTTCGAAGCAGCAGACGGAACGATTTCTCATCGAGGACGTCGATCCCATTCTCGAATCGGAGCGGTCACACATCGGAACGGAAGTCGGCGAGGTGCGGGTATGAAACGAGTTCTCCTGTCGTTGGCCGCGGCGGCGCTGTACGCATGTTCGTTTCACGCGGCGCCCGATTCGAATCCGTCAAGGGCGCAAATCGCGGCCTCGGATGCGCAGACAGGGGCCAGCGCACCGGCGCAGCAGATGACGTCGCACGGTCTGGCCGGGTGGATCGGCCAGGAGTTCGCTGGACGGACGACGGCCAACGGCGAGATCTTCGATCCGATGCTGATGACGGCATCGCACCGCACCTTGCCATTTGGAACGCTGCTCGACGTTCACAATGCGAAGACCGGCCAGACGGTGCGCGTCCGCGTCAATGACCGCGGCCCGTATGTCGGCGACCGTCTGATCGACCTTTCGTACGCGGCGGCGCAACAGATCGGAATCGCCGAAAGCGGCGGCGGCGAAATCGATATGACCGTGGTGAAGATGGGCCGCGGCGATCGCGAGCCGCCCGCGGCTTTCAATGTGACGGTGCCCGACACGAGTGCGGTCGCGGCAACGCCGACTCCGACTCCCGTTCAAATCCCCGCTCCTGCTCCGGTCACTCCGCAGCCGCAGCCTGCCGCGCCGGCGACGGTGGAAAGCGTTCAGGTAACCGAACAGCATGCGAGCGGCGTCGAGACGCGGCGTCAGGTGTCGGCAAACGGCACCACGATCGAGGACGTGCCGGTGAAGACGTCGCCGCTACCGCCGACACCCGCGCCGATGACGCCTCGCATGACGCCACAGCCGCAGCCTCGCCCCGCGACGCCGCGCAGCGGACGCTACGTCGTCCAGGTCGGCGCGTTCTCGCAGGAAGCGAACGCGAAAGCGCTGCAGAAGAAGCTCGCCGGCATCGGGCAGGACGCGACGATCGAACACACATCGCTCTACCTCGTCCGCATCGGCCCGTTTGAAACGCGCGACCAGGCGGCGAGCGTTCGCGCGAAGCTGGAAGCGTCCGGGATTTCGGCGATCATCACGACCGCGCAGTAATGTCATCCTGAGCCGCCGGAGCGACGTAGCGCGAAGCGCGGAGTCGCGCAGGACGGCGAAGGATCTCAAGCTTCCTAACTCCGGCTGAAACCCGCCGGGATTCAACGCAGCTTGGGAAGGTTGAGATCCTTCGACCGTCCTACGCCGATCTGCGCTTCGCGCCGCTCGGCTCCGGCGGCTCAGGATGACAAGCTATAATCCGCCGCCCAATTCGCCTCAGAAGGACAACAACACCCATGTCGAATCGCACGTTTACGATCATCAAGCCGGACTCGGTCCGCAAAGGGAACTTCGGAAAAATCGTCGGCCGGCTCGAGTCCGAGGGCTTTCGCATCCTCGGCATCAAGAAGGTCAACCTCTCCACGAAACAGGCAGAGGCTTTTTACGGCGTTCATCGCGAACGGCCGTTCTTTCCGGACCTCGTCAAGTACATGACCTCCGGCACCGTCTACGTCGCGGCGCTGGAAAAAGAAGGCGCCGTGCTCGCGCTGCGCACGCTCATGGGCGCGACCGATCCGTCGAAAGCCGACGCCGGCACGATCCGCAAGGAGTTCGGCGAATCGATCGAGCAGAACGCGATCCACGGATCCGACTCCGACGACAACGCGAAAATTGAGATCGCGTTCTTTTTCGCCGAATCAGAGTTGATGTAGGCGGCGGTCGGGAGTGGCAACGGCCGCTCCCGACGCCCGGCCCGCGCCGCCGCTGATCGCGATCGGCAGCGTGGCCGCGGCGGCATCGTAGTCGACCGGCAGGTAGAGCGAGAAACAGGAACCTTCGCCGAACACCGACTGCACCTCGATCCGCCCGTGATGGAGCTCGACGAAGTTGCGTGTGAGCGACAGACCCAGTCCCGTTCCGCCGCGGCGCGCCCGCCGCCCTTCCTCGGTCTGGTAGAACTCGTCGAAGATGCGCTGCACTTCGTCGGGCGGGATGCCGATGCCGCGGTCGGCGACGTCGATGCGCACGCTGTCGACCGCCAGCGGCGAAGTCTTGCGCGGCAGCGACGTCACGGTGATCGTCACCGGCCCGCCGTCCGGCGAAAACTTCACCGCGTTCGAAAGCAGGTTGAAGAGGATCTGCTTGAGGCGCCCTTCGTCCAGCCGAACCATCGGCACGGATGCTTCGATCGAGGCGGTGATGCTGACGCGCGCTTCCGCGGCGAACCCTTTCATGACGCGCTCGACCGCGGCGATCGTGTCGCGGAGGTCGAACTCGTCGGTGCGCAGCTCCATCTTGCCGGCCTCGATCTTCGAGAGATCGAGGATGTCGTTGATCAACTCCAGCAGATGGTTGCCGGCCACGTGGATGTTTTCGAGGAACTTGTACAGCCGTTGCGGAACGACGGCGCGCGTGTTCTCCAGCAGCACGCTCGAAAATCCGATGATCGAGTTCAGCGGCGTGCGCAGCTCGTGCGACATGTTGGCCAGGAACTGATTCTTGGACCGATCCGCGGCCAGAAGGCGAAGGTTCGTCTCGCGCAGCTCGTTCGTCCGCTCCAGCACGCGTTGTTCGAGCGCGTACGTCAGGCCTTCGAGATCTTTGTAGAGATGCGCGTTCTCGATGGCGACCGCGGCCTGATTCGCGATTGCGGTGAGCAGCAGCATGTCGTCGTTCGTGAACGCATTCTTCTTGAAGCTTTCGACCGAGATGACGCCGATGAGACGGTCGCGGGCAATCATCGGAACGCCCAGCCACGACTCGGTCGGCTTCGTATCGACGACCGCCCTGACGCCGATGCGTTTCTCATCGGCCACGCTTCCGATGAGCAGCGGCTCGTGATGCGTGGCCACCCACGAATTTAGTCCCTCGCCGAGGTTGATGCGCTCTTTGGGAAGGCGAACGTCATCGCGCACGTCGAGCTCGAAGGAGAGCTCGTTCGTCGACTCGTCGAGCAGCGCGATCGTGAAGAGCGTGCAGTCGACCGACCTCCTGCACTCGTTGTAAATCGCGTTCAGCAGCTCCTCGGTCGTGTATCGCAGCGAGATGGTCTTGCCGATGTTCGTCAGCGACGCGATCCGCTGCAGTTGCTGCAGGCTCTTGCTGCGCGTCTTGGCCAGGTTGCGCGCGATGCCGATGGCTACGCTACCGCTGAACGCAAGCGCGATCAGCGCGCTCCAGCCGAGGGCCGCGAAAGAGAGAGCGGTCATCACGGCGTAGGGAACGGTGAGCAGGTAGATCGCGAGATCGACGCCATCGATGCGCATGATCTTGCGCAGCGAATAGCCGTACGACTGCGCCACGCGGAACATCAGCAGGATGTTCGTCACGCTCAGCACCACGCCGCAGAGCGCGATCTTCACCGTGGCGAGCGCGGTGGCGTGCGCCAGCGGCAGCTCGCCGTTCAGGTGCTCGTACAGCGTCGCTGCCGCGACGACCGGGATGCCGTACGTACCGAAGAGTCCGAACGTCTTGACGTGATCGACGATGCGGTCAGTCGATTCGATTTTCGCCGGTCCGATCTGCTTTAGCGCCAGCACGCGCGCGAATCCCGCCACACTCACGGCCAGCCACGACGACATGACCACGCCCAAGATCGGGATCATCACCGTGTAGGCGGTGAGAACGAGCGAGACGAAGATCAACTCGGTCAGCTCGAACTTCAGCAGCGCGAGCGTGGTGGCGAAGGCGATCAGGATGAGGATGACGCCGGCCGCATTCGGCTGCAGGCGATGCAGGATGACCGCGGTCTGATCGAAACGCAGCCACGTCACCCACAACATCAGCAGCAGACCGGCGAAGCCCTGCGTGAGAAAGACGGTGAGCGTGCGCCGTCGTGCGGAGTCGGATCCGTTGGCCATGGACGTGGGAGTGAGTCGTTATCGTAGCACCGGCACAGACAGGAGTGTCCGTGCTACACAGACAGGAGTGTCTGTGCCACACACGTCAAAAACTTCTGCACGCCACGCCGCGATTTGACTGCCATCCGGGCTCGTGCAGAGAGCACGGCATCCGGCGCGCCGCTTGATCCCTGTCTCGCCCCATGAACGACATGAACTTCATTCAGGAACGCGAAAACGAAACGGAACGGAGGTCGAACGTGCTGAGCGGCTGGGAGACGGTGGTCTTTCAGGTGGAGGACGATCCGGGATCGGCTTCCTGCACTGCTTCGTTCGCGCCTTTGAATCCGATCTTCGAGTGAGTGCCGTCGCAGAACGGCTTCATCGTCGATCCGCCGCAACGGCAGAGCGCCGCTTTCTTCACCTCGACCGGATTGCCTTGCGCGTCGGTCAGGGTGAACTCGCCCTCGACAAGGTACGGACCGTTGTCGCGGATCTTGATGTTGATGGCCATTGACTCTCCTAGAAAATCGGATTTCTTGCTTCGTGCTCGAGGTGCCAGTTGTACGTGTAGCCGGGGAAGACGATGGGGATCGTGTAGGTCACCGTCACCGTGATCTCGTTCGCCGTTCGGACGATCTTGATGTTGTCTTCCGTGACCGGCAGGTCGTCTTCTCTCGCCGTTTTGAGAATGGCCCCTCGTATGCGGTCGTCATTGTGCGTACCCGCCGACTTGGCCTCGTCCACCACGGTCTGCCGCAACTCCGCAGCCTTCACCTTCACCGGGATCATCTTCCATGCTACGAAGACGGCCACACCGAGAAGGATGAGGCCGACCAGGCAGCCCAACTTACCCTCGCCGCGCTCACGACGACTCTTGCGCATAATGACCTCCGTCGGCGTTGAGTATACCTACTGGATGAGTCTGAAGAGACGGGGCGTGGGGTGTGGGGCGTGGGGTGTAGGAGATGAAGCCTTTGGAGATGTTGCTGCTGCCACTCCCCACTCCCGACTCCCCGCTCCCGGCGACGACCACAACACCATCCTCGCGCGGCCGACGACCGCTTCGCGCGGAAGCACGCCCCAGCTCCGGCTGTCGAGCGAGTCGACGCGGTTGTCGCCGAGAACGAAGTAGCTGCCGGCGGGGATGATCTGCGGCGAGATCGCGCCGCTCGACGCCTGCGCCGTGACATACGGCTCCGCCAGCGCGTGGCCGCAGACGATGACGCGTCCGGCGCGCGTCTCGACGAGGTCGCCGGGAGTGCCGATGACGCGCTTGATCATCATTTCACCCGCGGCGCGCGGCGAACGGAAGACGATGACGTCGCCGCGGTTGGGCGTCTTTCCGAAGCGATACGGCGTCACGACGATGTGATCGCCCGGCACCAGTGTCGGCGCCATCGACGACGACGGAATCACATACAGCCGCATCGCCGCACGCACGCCGACGGCGAGAACGATGGCGATGGCCAGCGGCTCTACGATCAAGCGCAGTGCGGACTTTTGAGTCACGGAGGCGTCAACGCCATCGTGCGTTGGCTCATTTCGGCTTTTGACTTCCCGACACCCGACAGCCGACAGCCGACAGCCAGCCACAGCAGCCCTTCGTTCTTGACGCGACTCCCATGCCCGACTACTGTTCGCGTTCATGCCGATCGAGCAACGACAGCCGCAGGGTCTTGTCGATATCCTCGACAAGATCCTCGATAAGGGTCTCGTCGTCGCGGGCGACATCAAAGTCTCGCTTGCGAATGTCGAGCTCCTCACGATCCAGCTCCGGCTGGTCATCTGCTCGATCGACAAGGCCGAGGCCATCGGCATCAACTGGTGGCGATCGGATCGCTTCTACTCCGCGGCGCCGAACGCAGGCGCGGTGAGCGCCGAAGAGTACGACGCGTTGAAGGCGCGCATGAACGAGCTGGAGGCAAAGCTCGAGGCCCGCGCGCTTCCGCGAACTACGCAAACAAAAGCAGACGAGAGGAAAGGCAGGTAAGTCATGGCAGTTGAACGCGCACCAGGCGGCACAAGTCTTATCGACGTACTCGACCGAATCCTCGACAAAGGCATCGTCGTCGATGCATGGGTCAGGATCTCGCTCGTCGGCATCGACCTGATCACGGTTGAAGCGCGCGTCGTCATCGCTTCGATCGATACGTACCTGAAGTACGCCGAGGCGGTCGGCATCACCTCGACCGTCGCCCGTCCGGCCCTCGGGCCCGGCGAAGGCGGAACAGGTGGAACCGGCAGCACCACGCCGGCATCAAACGTCGGACGCGCTTAAGCCGCAACGTTCCGTCGATGCAAAAACGCCTGCCGCGCAGCAGCGCACGGCAGGCGTTTTCCTTGTCCGGCAGCCGGGCTTAATGATGGCGGTCGTAGCGCATTCCGCGCTCACATTCGGCGATCGCGTCATTCGTGTACTTGAGCGCGGCCTCGCGATGGCCGCCTTTGTCGCGATCGGCGTGTTGGAGTTCGGTGCGGGCAAGGCGCAGATGTTCGAGCGCGGCCTGCATGCGCGGCTGATCGGCGCTGGCGCGGCCGGCTACAAATCCCGAGGCGATGGCAGTGACGATGAGCAGGGCGATGACGAGACGATGAAGTTTCATGGTTCTCCTCCTATTCATCAATCGACGCGGAATGCGCCGAAATCGCTTACGGCTGTTTCAGCCACTGATCGAACCAATCGCCCACCGTCTGGTACCAGAGCTTCGAATTCTGTGGCTTCAGGACCCAGTGGCCTTCGTCGGGGAAGTACACCATCTTCGACGGGATGCCGCGGCGCTGCAGTGCGGTGAAAAGCTCCAGGCCCTGATTGATCGGGACGCGGAAATCGAGCTCGCCGTGCGTGACGAGCGTCGGCGTCTTGAAGTTCTTCACGAAGTTGTCGGGCGACCATTTCTGATACAGCTCCGGGTTATCCCACGGATTTCCTTTGAACTCCCATTCCGGAAACCACAGCTCCTCGGTGACGCCGTACTCCGACTTCAGATCGTAGACGCCGGCGTGCGAAACGAGCGCCTTGAAACGATCGGTATGGCCGAGGATCCAGTCGACCATGTAGCCGCCGTAGGAACCGCCGGCGGCGCCGATGCGCGTTCCGTCGACGTACGGCAGCGCGGCCAGCATGTCCACGCCGTTCATGATGTCGACGTAGGCCTTGCCGCCCCAGTCGCCGGAGACTTCTTCGAGGAACTTCTGTCCGAAACCGCTGGAGCCGCGCGGATTCGGCATCAACACGACGTAGCCGCGCGCCGCGAACATCTCCGGATTCCAGCGATACGACCACGCATCGCCCCACGCGCCCTGCGGGCCGCCGTGAATGAGCACGATGGCCGGATACTTTTTCGTCTGATCGAATCCAGGCGGCGTCATGAGATGTCCCTGCACGCGCGCGCCCTCAGCGCCGGTCCAGAAAACGTCGTGCGTCACGCCCATGCTCAGGCTCGTCAGCAGCGCGTCGTTTTCGTGTGTCAGGCGATTGACGGCGTTCGTGCGCTTGTCGACGGCGTAGATCTCCGTCGGTCCCGTCAGGCCGGAGCGAGAGACGTAGAGCGTCTGTCCGTTCGGCGCGATCGCGACCGCGCTCGTCGAGCCGTAGCCGGTGATGGGTAGGAACTTGCCGTCGAGCGAGACTTCGTACAGCACGTCGCGTCCCTGCCGCGGCGCGATGACGAACATCGACTTCGAATCGGGCGACCAATTGACCGACTCGACCCAATCGTTGAAATCCGTGCCGACTCGATGTGATGTCCCGGCCGCGCGATCGTAGAGCCACAGCTCCCACAGATCCGATTCGTATCCGGCGCGCGCCTGCGAGCGATACGCGATCCAGCGGCCGTCGGGCGAGTACTTCGGACTGGTATCCGCGCCCATGCGCGTAGTGATGCGCTTCGCGTCACCACCGGCAATCGGAACGAGGAAGAGGTCCGCATTCGTCGAGACCTCGGGATGCTGACCGGTATCGCGCGCGAAGACGAGCTCTTTTCCGTCCGGCGAAACATCGAATTCATCGCCGCCACCGACCGAGAACGGCGGAGCGTCGAAAGCCCCCGGCGTGAGGTCGCGCGGAGCACCGCCATTGAGCGGGACATAGACGATGTGGCTGCGCGTCGGCTCCTGCCACGCTTTCCAGTGGCGATACAGCAACCCGGTCAGCACGCGCGCTTTGGTCGGCGCGTTCCCCTCGGCCGTCGTCTTGTCCTTGATGCAAGCGGGATCGACGCCGCAGTCGGGATAGATGTCCGACACGACGACGAGACCCGATCCGTCCGGAATCCACTTCACGGTGCCCGCGCCGCCGGCGAGATCGCTCACTTTGCGCGACGTGCCCGCCGCGACGTCGTACAGATAGACCTGATGCGCGCCGCCGTCGCGGTTCGAAACGTACGCGATCGTTTTGCCGTCCGGCGACCACGCCGGACCGTTGTCCTGATGCTTGGCGTCGCTGATCAGTTTCGGCGTTCCGCCGGCGGACGGCATCAGGTAAACGCCGCTGAAACCCCTGTTCGCGGCGAGGTCCGGCGTGGAGACGTCGTAGGCGATCCATTTTCCGTCGGGCGAGAGTTGCGGCCCGCCGATGCGGTGAATCGCGGCGAGGTCCTCGAAGCGCATCACATGCTGCGCGAATGCCGCGGTTGAAAGGAAAAGCGCGATAACCAGTGCAAGTTTTCTCATCGTATGTACCCCAGTGACTTCAGGTTTTCGTAATACTCCTCGTTGACTTTGGCCGGCGACGCGGTGGCCGCGCGCGGGCCGTAGGTTGGGATGCGTGGAGTGTTGGCAAAGATGCTGCGGCCGGGCATCTCGTCGGTCGCCGGAAAGCCGAGCAGCGTGCAAAGTGTAGGCGCGACGTCGAAGGCGGAGCGCGGCCGCGTCTTCATCGGAAAATACGTCCCGATCACGCCATGGCCGGATTGTCCTTCGCCGGGCAGCCCGATCAGGACGACGCCGTTGCCGAGCTTCGAAAGCAGGCCGTCCAGATTGTCGAGCACGCGCACCGAGGCCGCGAGACGTGTGGCCGGATCGAGCGTCAGGCGGTTCAGGATGATGTCCAGCGCCGGCAGGTAAACCGTGCCGATGCGGAGAGTCTGGTTGCGCTGCCGCTCCCAGATGAGGCGATCCGACGCAACCAGATCGACGCGCATCGCTTCGACCTCGGCATTCGCAGGCGGCGTGCTTGCCGCGGCAAACACCGGCTTCTGGCTGATCTCGGTCAGCACGCCGCTCTGGATGTCGTCCGTCGTCCACCAGTTGATCGACAGCGACGGAAGCAGCCGCGCGCCGAAAATCTCCCAGACGTAATCGCGTTTGCGCACCGTCGGCGGCAGCGGTTCGCGCGCGGCCAGCTTCACGTCCTCGGCGAGATCGCGCAGGACGAAGTCGACGGGCGATACCGATTGCAGCAGGTGCCGGCCATTGCGAAAACGAACGCCGTCGACCGCGCGAACGCCGTGGATGCCGGTCGGCACGCCGGTGCCGACCGAGGCCCAGCGTTCGGTGGCGGAGGAGCCGGGCATCGGATCGATCGGCGCGAGACTGTCGAAGCGAGGCGAGAAGCGGTCGCGCGCGAGCTCGTAGGTGAGCCCATCGACGGCGATGAGCGTAACGGTGTGAACCGTCCGTTTCGTCACCACCTGGATCGGTGCCTCGATGGTGCGATTATCCTGCGCAGCGAATGTGGGCAGGAAAAGTAACGCGATCAGAATCGCCGCGGCGATCGTCATCGGCACGCCGCGTGGTTTCTGATGAATGGCCGGAATGCGCTGCAGTTCGTAGATCGAGAACGACAAAAGAGCCGCTGAGATGGCGATCGTGGCGATGAGAAAAAACGCCGCCATCGCCGCGATCCCCGTCAGCAGTTCCGGCCACGACGGTGCCGTCGGAAAGCGGTACCACCAGATTGCGATCGGCGCGGCCAGCAGCGACGCGGCGGCGAACGAAATCGCCAGAAGCGCTCGCGGCGTGTCGATGACGATGGTCGGCCGCAGCTTCAAAATCAACGCGATCGTAACGAGCAGAAGAAACGAAATCGCGAATCCTGTCACTCCATAGAGCAGAGACATGAGCAAGGTCTCGCCCGCGGAGAGTGGATGGTTGCGAAAGAGCATGATGCCGGTGAGGGGGAGGATCGCGAAGGCGGCGATGAGGATGGCGGCCTTTCCGGCAACGGTGAACAGCTCGATCCAGAAGGCGCGGGAGGAGCGGCCGGCAGTAAATGGGTCGTGCGCGAACCACCGCTCGATGGCGTGCGAGAGGTAGCCTCTCTCCCGCAGATCGCGCCGCAAATCGTCGACGGACGGCACCGGCACGGCGCGGAATATAGCACCCGGCCCGGCGTTCTATCGCCCGATTCTTCAATGGATTCCGGCGCGGCCACGTCCAACAATCCGATCGAGACCAACGCCCTTTCGAGCGAGCCCGCGGCGCGCGCTCCGAAGCGCCACCCCTTCGCGAAATTCTTCTCCGGCGCGGCCATCACCATCGCCTTCGTCCTGCTCAAACTGAAGGCGCTGGTCTTCCTCGTCTTCGACTTCTTCCGCGGTTACGCGGTCAATCCGTTCGAGGGCTTCGGCCTGATGCAGTTCTCAGTGGCCGGTGTTTCGATGGGTTTGTCGATCTGGGCGATGGCGTTGAAGGCGCCGCTTCGATTGGTGATCGGATTCGTGGCCATCATCGTGATCCATGAGATCGGCCACGCCGTGGCCATCCGCGCCAAGGGACTGCAGGCCGGAGTCATGGTTTTCATCCCCTTCATCGGCGGCGCGGTGACGCTGAAGGATCAACCGCGCTCGGCATACGACGATGCGCAGATCGGTCTGGCCGGACCGATCGCGGGGACGTTCGCATCGCTCGTCTTCCTGCAGATTTATAAATGGACCGGGCAGCCGCTTTACCTCGCCATCGCCGCTGCCGGCTTCGCCGTGAACCTGCTCAATCTCCTGCCGATCGGCATGCTCGACGGCGGCCGCATCTCCGCCGCAGTCACGAAATGGATGTGGGTCTTCGGCGGAGGCGTCCTCATTTACAAAGTCGTGAAGCAGCCCAACCCGTTGATGCTGCTGATCATCGTGCTGGTCGCGTTTCAGGTCTATCTCTCGATCGTCCGCGAGAAGGACGACAAGGCTTTCTACGATGTCACGCTCTTCCAACGCGTTTTCATCGGCATCTCCTACTTCCTCCTGGTCCTCTTCCTCGGCCACCAGACATATATGAATCTGAACCGGCTGGCGGCGCTGGCGAAGTAGCGCTATCGGGCCGCGAATTTGACGACGATGGTGTTCTCGCCTGCGCGCACATCGACCTGGATGGGAGGCGTGACGTCGCGGCTGGTCTCGATGATCGCTTCGGCCTCGTCCGGCGTGCGGTACGGCCAGAATTCATACCGGCCGCTGGGGATGTTTGGCAGGTAGGCTTCGCTCGCCTCGTTCGTCGCGAACTGCAGCCCCTGAACGGCCGCCAATTCTTCAGAGATCACGAGCGGCATGATCTCGCCGTCGTAACGCAGAAGCAGGGAAAACGGCGGCATCGGCTGGCCGCTGGTCGTCCGCGCACGAATGCGGAGAGAGGACCCGGCGCGTGGCAGGTGCAGCGTCACCGGCTCGCTGTCGGTGCGGTTAAGCTGCATCACGGCAAAGGCGCCTTCATTCGGAATGGCGAACAGTGTGGCGGCCTCGTTTGTGGGGACGGGGAGACTGACCGATCCGTTCTCGTCCGTCGCGGCGCGCGACCGGCGTCTCGCAGCGGTCACCGCGAACACGCTGACGTTAGCGGCGGGATGACCATCGGCATCGATGACCATTACCGAGGTCAGCTTGCCGGGATCGAGATGGACGTCGAGCGCGCGCTCGTTCGCCGCGGCATCGAGCTCGAAGGCGATCGGCGATGGTTCGAGATATCGCGGTGAAACGATCCGGACCGTCTGCCGTCCCAATCGCAAGCCCGTGAACTCGAACCGGCCTACTTCGTTGGTCGTGACGTTGAGATGCTGGGCGCCTCCGGCACTTTCGCTCTGCAGAGCGATGGAGGCGCCGCCGACCGCTGCCCCGCTTTTCGCGTCGCGCACGATTCCGGTGATGCGGCCGGCGGGAATCTCGATCGGAAAGCTGATCGGCGAGACGCCCATGAGATCGACCGTGGCGCTGTAGGCCGTCGTCATCGATGCCGCGCGCGCGGCGTAGATGTAGGTGCCGAGCTGCCACAACGGAACGCGGAAGCTGCCGTCCGGCGCGACGTCGATCGTGGCATGCCAGCGGAACTCGTTGTGCCGCAGCGAAATGCTGCCCGGGCCGGCGCCGATGCCGCCCAGGATCACACGGCCAGTCACGATGACCGGATCGATGACGATTGCCGCACGGCGTGTATCGCCACTCCCGAGCACGAACTTCCTCGCAAACTGTTCGGTGCTTTTCGGGCCACGAACAAGCACCTGGTAAACACCGGACTTCAGCGTGTCAAAGCGGACGAAGCGAGTCGACGGAGCGAGCACCCGGTGATCGACTTCGTTCCAGGCTTCGGCCTCGCGAACTAAAAGAACGACGTCGAGCGGCTGCGTGGTGCCCCGGATTGTTGCTTCGATCGCGCCATGTGCAGGCGGCGTCGGCGGCACCGCCTTGGCGCTCATGATGGCAAGAGAAAAGAGGAAGACGAGCATGGAAGCGATTGAGACGCGGAGCCAATTGGATCAGCGTGTGGAAGGTTCGGTTGTGTCAGGCGCAACGAGTGGCGCGCTGACAGTTTTCGGTTCGTCGACTCGCTCCACGGCGGCGACAACGTATTCGGAGGCCAGAGCGGGCGCGGAGGCGAACGGCGCGCACTGGTCGCCCGAGAGGTGACAGCCTGTCTCGTCCACCACGCAGGTGGTGAAGCCATCGACGTGGAAGGCCTGGGCGCACTGAGAAGGCGCCAGAGGGGTGCAGCGGTTGCAGGCGAACGGCTGCGCCATGACGGCCGAGGAGGTGAGGAGAATGACGGCTGCGAAAAGCAGAAGGATGTTGCGTATTTTCATGAGCTCTCCTTGTAAAGACGGCTCCGCGTCTCAAGCCATCTTGATGTTAAGGGTTAAAAAATGCAAGCATGACTTCCTGTATTTAATAGAAGAGCCTGCAACCGTTTGAATCCGCAGGAATGCCACTGAGCCGAATTGGTTTTGATACCCTTGCGCCCGCTCGTATGAACCTCTACCTTCTTCTTGCCATCGCCCTCGGCGCGATCACCGGGACGACCGAAGCACCGGTCGCGCGGACGCGCATTGCGAACGTGGCGGCGGAGTGCGGGGTCATCACCAGCGAGCAGGCGATCGCCTCGCCGCGCAGCAGCCAGCATCACGCGCGCTCTGAGTCGACCGCTCCGCGCGTCATCGACGAAGCCCCGGCCCGCATCGAAGCGCCGCTCGCCGGCGCCGCCACGCCGCGCGCCCCTGCAACCAACTGCTGAGCCTCTCCTCTGGTTCGCGGTTTGTTTGTTGCTGGGAAGGAAATCACCATGATCGATAAAGTTCTTACCTCCATTTTTGGCTCGAAGCACGAGCGCGACGTCAAGAAGATGCTGCCCATCGTGGCGCAGATCAACGCGCTCGAGCCCGAGATCAGTAAGTTGTCCGACGATGGCCTCCGCGCGAAAACGGAGGAGTTCCGTGCGCGCCTTCGCCCCGCCGTCGAAGCGCTCGACGTAGCGAAGAAAGAAGTCCCGCGCGACGAAGCGGTCGTCCGCGCGGCGAAGGAAGACCTGCAGGCCGCGCTCGACGAAATTCTCCCCGAGGCCTTTGCGGTCGCGCGCGAGGGCGGCAAGCGCGTCCTCAACATGCGCCACTTCGACGTCCAGCTCATGGGCGGCATCGTCCTGCACCGCGGCAAGATCGCTGAGATGAAGACCGGCGAAGGCAAAACGCTCGTAGCCACGCTTCCCGTTTATCTCAACGCGCTGACCGGACGCGGCGTGCATCTCGTCACCGTGAACGATTACCTCGCCCGCCGCGACGCCGAGTGGATGGGACGTCTCTACAAGTTCCTCGGCCTTACCGTCGGAATCATCCAGAACCATCACGGCGACCGCGAGCGGCAGGAAGCCTACGGCTGCGACGTCACGTACGGCACCAACAACGAGTACGGCTTCGACTATCTGCGCGACAACATGAAGTTCAACCTCGAGGATATGGTGCAGCGCGATCCCGTCTACGCCATCGTCGACGAGGTCGACTCCATCCTCATCGACGAAGCGCGTACGCCGCTCATCATCAGCGGTCCGTCGGAAGAGAGTCCCGGCAAGTACTACGCCGTCGATCGCATCATCCCGCGCCTCGTCAAGGAGAAGGATTACCAGGTCGACGAGAAGCAGCACACCGCCGTGCTCACCGAGGAGGGCGTGCTGCACGCCGAGAAACTCCTCGGCGTCAACAATCTCTACGATCCCGACAACATGGACACGCTGCATGCGGTCCAGCAGGCGCTGCGCGCGCATACGCTTTACAAGCTTGACGTCGAGTACGTCGTCAAAGACGGCGAAGTGCTCATCGTCGACGAATTCACCGGACGACTCATGCCCGGCCGCCGCTGGAGCGACGGTCTGCACCAGGCGGTCGAGGCGAAAGAAGGCGTGAAGATCGAGGCCGAGAATCAGACGCTGGCCACGATCACCTTCCAGAACCTTTTCCGGATGTACGACAAGCTAGCCGGTATGACCGGAACGGCCGACACCGAGGCCGCCGAATTCGACAGCATTTACAAGCTGGAGGTCGTGGTCATCCCGCCCAACCGCCAGATGGTGCGCAAGGATCACGGCGACCTCGTCTACCGCACCGAGCGCGAGAAGTTCAACGCCATCGTCGACGAGATCAAGGTCCTCAATGAAAAAGGACAGCCTGCGCTGGTCGGCACGATCTCGATCGAAAAGTCCGAGGCGTTGTCATCGGCGCTGAAACGCAAAGGCGTTCCGCACGTCGTCCTGAACGCGAAGTACCACGAGAAGGAAGCCGAGATCGTCGCACAGGCCGGACGCAAAGGCGCGGTCACGATCGCCACGAACATGGCCGGCCGCGGTACGGACATTCTCCTCGGCGGCAATCCCGAATTCACGACCGCTCAGAAAACGAAGGACGTCGCCGATCCGGCCGAACGCAAGCGAATCGAGGAGGAGACCCAGGCGCAGTGGAAGCTCGATCACGATGAAGTGATCCGCCTCGGCGGGCTGCACATCGTCGGCACCGAGCGTCATGAGTCGCGCCGCATCGACAATCAGCTTCGCGGCCGTTCCGGACGCCAGGGTGACCCCGGCGCGTCACGTTTTTATCTCTCGCTCGAAGACGATCTGATGCGCATCTTTGGCGGCGATCGCCTCATGAACTGGATGGAACGCCTCGGCATGGAAGAAGGCGTCCCCATCGAGCACGGCATGGTCACGCGCTCGATCCGGCGCGCGCAGGAGCAGGTCGAAGGCCGCAATTTCGAAGCGCGCAAGCACCTCCTCGAATACGACGACGTGATGAACAAGCAGCGCGAGTCGGTCTACACGCTGCGCCGCTCCATCCTCGAAGGCCGCGAAGGAAAGGAGTACATCCTCAACGCCGCCGACGAGATCGTCGATTACCTGATCGACACCTACATCCCCGCCGACAACCGCGAGCAGCCCGACGAGGAGAAGCTGAACGCGGAGCTCTACGACTTCTTCGGCGTCGACCTGAAAACCGCAGGCGTGGATCTGGCCACGACGACGCCCGCCGCGGTGAAGGACGCCGTGATCGAAGCCGTCAATCACCGTTACGAGCAGAAGGAATCGTCGATCGGCCCGGAGATGATGCGCCTGCACGAGAAGTACATCCTCCTGCAGGTCATCGATCAGCTCTGGAAGGACCACCTTCTCAATGTCGATCACCTCAAGGAAGGCATCGGCCTGCGTGGCTACGGCCAGCGCGATCCGCTCATCGAGTACAAGAAGGAGTCGTTCGAGATCTTCCAGGAAATGATGGAGCTGATCCAGGACCGCGTCGTGAAGTACCTCTGGAAAACGGAGGTGGTCGTGGAGCGCGAAGGCGAACGGCAGGAGGACGTCCAGCGTGTGCAGCGCGCGATGCCGCCGCCGAAACAAAAAGCTCCGCCGATGGTCTTCTCCGGCGCCGGCGGCACCTCCGGCCCGGCTCAGGTTCAGCGCAAGGAACCAAAAATCGGCCGCAACGACCCCTGCTGGTGTGGCAGCGGGAAAAAATATAAGAAGTGCCACGGCACCGCGGCGTAGGGCGATATCTGCGTTCCATCTGCGTCATCTGCGGATAAACCCGAATCCGCAGATTGCGCAGATGGACGCAGATGACGATTCGCATATCATCGCCCGCATGCTTCCTGAAAAAACGTTCGAGAACCGCGTCGGCATCATCACCGGCGGCGGGACGGGGATCGGATTCGGCATCGCCCGCGAGTTGGCCAAACTCGGCGCGACCGTCATCCTCGCCAGCCGCAGCGAGGAGCACCTCGGCCCCGCCGTCGAACAACTGCGCAGCGAAACCGGACGCGCCAACGCCGCCGATTTCTTCGTGCTCGACGTCCGCGAGCCGGAGCAGGTCGAGGCGATGGCCGCCAAGGTCCACGGCGAACACACACGCATCGACTTTCTCGTCAACAACGCCGCCGGCAACTTCATCTCCCCCGCCGACCAGCTCAGCGTCAACGGCTGGAACGCCGTCATCGGTATCGTCCTCAACGGAACGTTCTACTGCACCAGCGCCGTCGGCAAGCGGATGATCGCCGCGAAAAAAGGCGTGATTCTCAACGTCATCGCCAACTACGCCTGGACCGGCGCCCCCGGCGTCGTCCACTCCGCCAGCGCCAAAGCGGGCGTCCTTGCAATGACCCAAACGCTGGCCGTGGAATGGGCTCGCCACAAGATCCGCGTCAACGCCATCGCCCCTGGACCGGTCCATACCGAGGGCGCATCCAAACGCCTCTTCCCGAACGAAATGATCGAGGAAGGCATCCGCAAAACCATCCCTCTCCGCCGTTTCGCCAATCTCGAAGAAGTCGCCAACGCCGCGTCTTACCTTCTCTCCGACTACGCCTCCTACGTCACCGGCGAAGCAATGGTCATCGACGGCGGCCAATGGCTCAGCGGCGCGGATTACTGGACGAGGGTGCAGCAGATGGCGCCGAAGTAGCTGCGCCGCTGGAACAGACGGCTGAACGCCGCGCGAGGTGATCGATGGCTGATCTTGATGACCAACGATTCCAGCTTTTCATGTCGGAAAAAGCGTTTGCCGACTCGCAGATCGGTGGCTTTTTCGACCTGCATGTGAAAGTGCTGACGTTCCTGGGGGCTGCATTTGTCTTGTTGGGTTGGCTTTATGCAGCAGATAAGCCCAGCCCGGGAAACGACGGCCCGAGCCACGCCGCGATCGCGTTTATCGCGTTGGCAGTCGTTGTCGTCGGCTGCAGCGTGATATTGCAAGCAATCGTCTTATACGGCTCCTCGCTGGGTTACCTTGAATATAAGATCACTACGCTGAGCCGGGAGTTCGTGCGCATATTAGCTTTGGACGATATGCCGTTCACGACCTTCCGTGACTGGCGGCGGTCTTCAACCCAACTACCAGTCAGCCTGTCGGCGATCGCGCTCTTTATCATGCACCTTGTGGCTAGTGCGCTGCTGTTGTGCCTCGCCTGGAATTATGGCCGGAAGATCGAATTCTTTTCACTTGCTGTCATTGGAACTGCGATCTACATGGCCGTAACGCTGTGCGCAGAGGTATTGATGTTTCGTGCGATACGGATTTTAATGAAGCACGGAACCCAGCAGCGGGACGCGGCGCCTGCAAGCTCAACCCCCGGCTCCTGACGGCACGCAGTAAGGCGGACAGTGGTCGTCTACGGAGTCAGGAGTCCACACCCCTCGGCAGCAGGAACGTCGAATACATCCAGCATCCGACGCAGAAGTCGAACACGCCATCGAGCACATTGAAAAACAGAAATGCTCCCGCGATCAAGGCTGCCGCTGTTGGAGACCAGGGCAAGAGCACGACGGTGCCGAGGGCGAAGAAGAAGCCGATGCGGCAGGCGAAGCGCTTTGGCGCGGCGTCGCTTCGCTTCTCCGGGATACCAACCATGCGCGCGAACACGCGTGCGAGGCGCTGCATCGGACTCGCGTACCTCGTCCAGGCACGGATCGCGTAGTCCAACGTAAGCGCGGCAGCGAGAACCCACGCAACGCGTCCGAACCCCTCCCACACCACGGCCATCGCCGAGATCGCCGCAAGAGCAACGATCGTAAAGAGACACGTCACGCGGCTGGCGTTGTGATCGACGGTTTCGTAAGAGAACGGGCAGGCGGCGTTGGCCATCGGAAGCCTCCTCGCATCAAAACAGCGGCGCGCATGTGCGGGACGAAGCGCCATGATGGCCGAGGCAGAACTCGACGTCAACGGCTGGAACGTTGTCATCGGCTTAGCCGATGGCGCCGAAGTGATAGCCCCGCTTCCGGGCCGACGCTGACGCAGCGCTACACACACTTCAGCTCGATACCTCGATCGATGGCTAGACGCTTGCTATCAATTGATGATCAGGCAGAGCGAGGGCGCAGGCGACCGGAGCCATCATGGAGCAACTGCTGCAAACATTCGAGAAGCCATTCACCGATCAAAACGGCGACATCTATGACGTAAGCGTCTATGGGCGCAGCCGGCCGGCGAATACCTGGCAGGCGTGGCTGGTCTTCACGCGTCGCGGCGACGGACGCTCCTATGCCACGGGAACCGAGACCACGCAGCCGTCGAGCGAAACCGTTGTGTACTGGGCAACGGGTCTAGAACAGACGTACCTGGAGGGCGCTTTTAAACGCGCCACTTCCGGACGGCAGCCGACGTCGGATGCCGCGGTCACCAATCCCCCGCGCAGCACACTGAATGAACGAATTTTGCGATGCTTCCGCAAACACGGCACGACACAGTTGTCCACGGAAGTGTTGTTCGCGGAACTTCCAGACGCCCACGCAGACATCGTGCGAAGCCTCGAGGATCTCGAAAAGCGAAGCCGTCTTCTTGTGCGACGAACGGAAAACGGCAACGACTTCGTTTTCCTGACGGAAGACGGCGTCAGAGCAGCAGATGTGGCGGGAGTTCCGCGCACACAGGCCGCCGTCGAAGCGGAGCCGGCAAAACCTCGCCATTAGCCCGGCTACTTCGACAAGTAGTCCACCGCTACGTGCGCCATCGCCCGCACGCCGAGTTCCAGTCCGCTTTCGTCGACATAGAAGAGCGGTGAGTGATTGGACGCGGCTTCCTCGGCAGTTTGATTCTTCGGCCTCGTGCCGAGCCAGAAGAAGAGGCCGGGGACTCTTTGCTGGAAGAAGGAGAAGTCCTCGGCGCCCAGCGTGGCGTTGACGACTTCCACGTTCGCGGGGCCGGCGATGCGGCGGAGGGTCGGGGCCATCCGCTCGGTCACGGCGGGATCGTTGTAAGTGATCGGGTAGCCGGCGGTGATCGTCACGGTTGCCGTCGCGCCGCCGCTCCGGGCGATGTCCTCAGCGGTTCGTTTGATTCGCCCGTGGATGTCATCGCGCATCTTCGCGTCCAGCGAGCGGATCGTGCCGATCATCTCCACCTCGTCGGGGATGATGTTGTTGCGGACGCCGCCGTGGATCGCGCCGACGGTGACGATCGACGGCGCGAGCGATGAATCGACCTGGCGGCTGGGGATGGTTTGCAGACCGAGAACGATCTGCGAGGCCACGACGATGGGATCGACGCCGAGCCAGGGATACGCGCCGTGGGTCTGCTTGCCGTGCACGACGATCTTGAATGAATCGACGGCGGCCATCATCGACCCGGGGCGCCAGGCGATCTCGCCGACGGGATAGCGCGAGGTCACGTGCAGGCCGAAGACAGCGTCGACCTTCGGATTTTCGAGCGCGCCTTCCTTCACCATCAGCATCGCGCCGCCTTCCTCTCCCTCCGGCGCGCCCTCCTCGGCGGGTTGAAAGAGGAACTTCACCGTGCCGGGGATCTCATCGCGGATTCCGGCCAGGACTTCGGCAACGCCGAGGAGGATGGCCACGTGCGCGTCGTGCCCGCAGGCGTGCATGACGCCGACTTCGTGTCCGTTGAACGTCGTGCGCACGGTCGATTTGAATGGAAGGTCGACCTGCTCGACGACCGGCAGCGCGTCCATGTCCGCCCGCAAGGCCACCACGCGTCCCGGCTTGCCGCCTTTGAGAATGCCGATGACGCCGGTGTGCGCGACGGGCGTCTTCACCTCGATGCCGAGCTCGCGCAAGCGATCAGCGACGATCTTCGACGTGCGCGTCTCGCGATTGCCGAGCTCCGGATGTTCGTGAATGTCGCGGCGGCAGGCGATGACCTTCGACTCAACCTTCTTCGCGGCGTCGTCGATGCGTTGATCGAGCATTGATCCGCAGATTACGCAGATGTGCCGCAGATGGGAACGAAAAAACTATTGCGGCACGATCTCGCCGCGGAGCGCTTCCGCTTTGCGAATCAATTCGCCGAACCATTCCGCGAAATGCGTTTCGCCGCGTTCCTCGGCCAGCGCTTTCGTCCCCGAGGCCATGGTAATGAACTGCTCGATGAAGCCGCGGAGCTCGTCGCTGACGCCCATCAACAGCAGCGTCGACGACTGCGCCTCGATGGTCTTGAACGCCTGCAGCGCCTGCGCGTATTCGTTCGAAAAGTACGCGAAGTTTTCGCGGGCCTCGTCGGAGCGCTGGTCGTCATCGGTCATGGCGTTTTGGAGTGTGCGGATTTTGGGCCATTTGCGTTACCTCTGCGCGAGCGCGTGCAGGTCTTCGATCGTGCGAACGACACCGCCGCGAACGACGTAGCGAATCTTGCGGACGTTCGCGACGTCGGCGGTTGGATCGGCACCGAGGATGACCAGATCCGCGTCCTTCCCCTTATCCACCGTGCCGAACTCCGTCTCGCGGCGCATGGCGCGCGCGGCCACGGCGGTCGACGAGACCAGGATTTGCATCGGCGTCATGCCCGCCTTCTGCATCGACTCCATCTCGCTGTAAATCGCGGGGCCGTGCAGCGTGAGCGGATTGCCGGCGTCGGTGCCGGTGGCGATCGGGATTCCGGCGGCGACGAGCGCCTTCAGATTCTGCGCGGCGATCTGCTCCTGTTTCGCGGTGCGGTCATCGCGCCGCGACAACTGTTCCGCGGTCAGCGTCGTCGTCGCCGAGGGCGTTTCGGCGATGCGGGAGAGCGTTGATTTGTCGACGCAGCCGTTCGGATCGTCGATCGCGACCGGCGTGTGCTCGACGGCGGATCGGAACATGCGCACGTAACCGCGCGACACGGTCAGCGTCGGGATGAGGATCGTGCCGTTGCGTTTGGCGAGATCGAGAAACTCCTGGTCGAGCGGTTGATCGGTCACACTGTGCACGAGCAGCGTCGCGCCGGCGCGCAACGCCGCCTTGGCCTCGGCCAGGCCCGTCGCGTGAACGATGAGCGGCAGATTGTGTTTGCGCGCTTCGTCGCCGGCGGCGGCAACGGCAGCCGCGGACGCCTCGACGGTGAGATCGGGCGGACGGACGATGTACCAGACCTTCACCGCGTGCGCGCCCTGCGACGCGAGGTAGCGCACGCCGTCGCGCGCCGAGGCGTCGTTGAGGAGGATGAACTGGCGCTCGGCAGGAAGGTTCAGCCAGTGATCGAGCGTGGAGAGCAGCGGACCGGCTGCGTCGACATGTGGCGCGAGCGTGTTGGGCTCGAAACGATCGTGAAGCCGCAACGTCCACGCGTAGCCGCCGACGTCGTAAACCGCAGTCACGCCGGAGCAGACGTACGAACGGCCGTACCGTTCCGGGTCCGATTTCAACTCGGCCTCAGTACGGTCATACGGATGCGTGGCGCGCATGTCGAGCGAATCGGGACGGCCATCCGCCCAACCAGTCTGCGAGAAATGGACGTGCGCGTCGACGAGGCCCGGCATGATCCACAGCCCGCGTGCATCGGTGACGTCAATCCCCTCGGGGACGGGACACTGGGCCGCGCTTCCCGCGCAATCGATCTTGCCGTCGCGCAGGATGACGTTGGCGTTCGCGACCGGCGCGCTGCCGCGTCCGTCGATCAGCGTCGCGCCGGTGAGCGCGCGCGGCGGAGCGGGCGTTCCGGCCGGCGAATCGATCGCGCCGGTGACCGCGATCTTCCAGCCGTCGGGCGTGCTGACGAAGAGCCGCTCGGAGATGCCCGCATGTTCGTCGCTGCCGTAGCGGATCCTGTAGCGATAGGTGCCGTAGACGATCCCAGGCTGCAGCGGCGTGAGGTGGATGTCGTTCGCCTCGATCAGATCGGGCCATTGCGCGCCGACACCTTTCGCGAACGAATCGAAGCCGGTGTCGAATCCTTCCGCGCCGCCGCGCACAAGCGCCGGCGAATGCAGGTAGTACGAGAGATACGCCTCGCGATTGCGCTGGCGGATGGCGTTGATGTTCGCCTCGAATACCGCCCGCGCCGCGGTGATGTCGTCGGCCGGCGCGGCCGGCAGCGGTGTGGCAATCGATAGAAATAGCAGTATTGCCGCCTTCATTCGCATGGACGCCATTGTAGGTATCTCGAAAAGGAAACGTTCATGCGCTCTTCGGGTTGCCTGCTTCTGCTGTCGCCGTCGCTGCGGGTCGCGCTCGGCGTTTACGACGAAGTGTCGCGCGATTACGCGGTCAGCCTCGTCAATCTGCCGGCCGCGGCGAAGTGATCGTCTCTACAGGGTGAGGATTTTTTCGGGGTGAAACAGCCACTTATAGAGAGCGCTTCGGTTTTTCACTTGCGCCGACGATTGCACGCGAGCTTCCGAGGTAGGATTTCGAGGCGATGAAGAACGACACGCTGCAGCTGCTCACGCGGTTCCATCAAGAGGTTGCGCTCCCGGACGTGCAGCGGATCGTTGACCAGGCGGTTGGGACATTGCGGAACGAGATGAACACGCAGTTCGACGGTTTATTCGTCCGAATATTACGCACTGAAATCGTGGATGAGCCGTATCGATGAGCGATTGACGCGTATTGAATCGGAAGTTGAGTCCCTGAATGGACGAATGGGCCGCGTTGAATCTGAACTTGAGTCCCTGAACGGGCGAATGGGCCGCGTTGAATCTGAACTTCAGTCCCTGAATGGGCGAGTGGGCCGCGTCGAAACAGAGTTGCAAGCGGTGAAGTCGCATCTGAGAGCGCTCGAAATGCGCGTCACCGACATCGAGAACAAGGTCGATCGCCTGGCGACGGAATCGGAGCTCATCGAAATCCGGCAGCAGATAGCGATTCTTAACGATCGTATCGCGGCACTAGAAACGAGGCACTAATCCGATGAGATCGCGCCGCCCGAGTACGACTAACCAGGATCTCTTCCACACGCTCATGCGGTTTCATCGCGAGATCGCCGTGCCGGAGATGCAACTCATGATCGACAAGCAGTCCGAAGTCACGAACGCGCGTTTCGATCGCGTTTACACGCTTTTCGACGGCCTCTATTCGCGGTTCGATCGGCTCGAGTCGGAAATGATTGCACTGAAGGGAGGGCTGGTACGCCTCGAAGCTCGGCTGAGTGACGTCGAGGCGCGGCTAACAAACGTCGAGTCTCGCCTAACAAACGTCGAGTCTCGGTTGACCGATGTCGAATCCCGCCTGACAAGCGTCGAGTCCCGGCTAAGCAGCGTTGAGTCGGAGCTTCAGTTCGTCAAAGACGAGATCGGACGATTCGAACGGTGGCGCGACGCTGTCGAAGCACGCTTCGACGCTTCCGAGCAAAACGCCTCGAGAGACGCAAAGATCGCGGAGATCAACGAGCAGATCGAGTCCATGAACGCCCGCATTGCCGCCTTGGAAACCCGCCACTAGCAACCGCGCGGCAGCCAACTTCAAGCCCAACTGCCGCGCCAAGCCGGAGGCAACCAACGCCGTCGCCCGTGGCGACTAGGACATCCAGTTGATGCCGGCTTCCTTGTTCCACTTCGTGGTCATCTTCTTCGACTTTGTCCAGAACTCGATCGAGCCGCGGCCGGTGATGTCGCCGACGCCGAATTTCGAGTCATTCCAGCCGCCGAAGCTGAACGGCTCGCGCGGCACCGGCACGCCGACATTCACGCCCACCATGCCCGCGCTGGCGTTCTCCATCACGTAGCGCGCCACGCCGCCGCTTTCTGTGAACACGCTGGCCGCATTGCCGTACGGCGACTTCTGCTGCACGCCGACCGCCTCGGCCACATCCTTCGCGCGGATGATCACCATCACCGGCCCGAACACTTCCTCCTGCGCGATACGCATGTCGGGCGTCACGTTGTCGATGAGCGTCGGACCGACGTAATAGCCGTTCTCTTTGCCCTTCACCTTGTAGCCGCGTCCATCGACCAGGATTTTCGCGCCCATCTTCTCGGCTTCGGTGATGTACGCCTCGATGCGCTCCTTGGCCGCGGCCGAAATCACCGGACCGATATGCGTTCCGGGCACCATCGACTTCATGATGTTCGCCATGCGCTCGATGATGTGATCGCTCTTGCCGACCGCCATCATCACCGACGCCGCCATGCAGCGCTGGCCCGCGCAGCCCGACATCGACGCCACGACATTGGACGACGTCATGTCCGGGTCGGCGTCCGGCATCACGATCAGGTGATTCTTCGCGCCGCCGAGGGCCAGGACGCGTTTGAAATTGGAGGTGCCGCGGCGATAGACGATCTTGGCCACCTTCGTCGAGCCGACGAAACTGATGCCTTCGATGCCGGGATGGTCGCAGATCGCTTCGACCGTCTCCTGACCGCCGTGGACGATGTTGAGAACGCCGTCAGGAAGTCCCGCCTCGCGCAGTAATTCGGCGATGCGGCCCGACGATAGCGGCACGAGTTCGCTCGGCTTGAGGATCATGCAATTGCCGAGGGCGATGGCGTTCGGGATCGTCCAGTTCGGGACCATGTTCGGGAAATTGAAGGGCGTGATCGACGCCACCACGCCGACCGGGAAGTGTTCGACGCGGCATTCCACGCCGCGCGACACTTCCAGCACCTCGCCGGCCGTAATCTGCGGCAGCGAACAGGCAAACTCGCAAAGCTCGGCCGACTTCAACACCTCCGCGCGCGCTTCGCTGTCGATCTTCCCGTTCTCCTCGGTGACCAGCCGCGCCAGCTCATCGATGTTCTGCTCCAGCAGCGCCTTATAGCGGTAAAACACCTGGACGCGCTCCTTGATCGGCGTCTGCGACCACCCCGGAAACGCCGCCTTCGCCGCCGCAACGGCGCGATCGACGTCCGCGCTCGCCGATAACGGCACGCGCGAGATCACGCTCCCCTCGGCAGGATTGAAGACGTCGAGATAACGATCCGCGTCGTGCTCGACGAACGTGCCTCCGATGTAGTTGCGGATGTCCGGGTAACGGGTGGTTTCGATTGCAGACATGAGTGCCTCCTGGTGTTGTGACAGCGAACTTTACTGAACCTGCGGGCAGGCCGCTGTATTCGCTCAGTACGAACCGGTGACCGAGGCCTGGCCAACCGACGCCGCCGGCCGTGACGGCGTGCGCTTCATCACGCAGGTCGCTTCGCCGTGGTCGTGGAAGGGCATGAAGAGGAGGGCCAGGCCGCGCTCGTCGAACTCGGAAGAGATGGTGAGCGTGTCGTGCTCGGGGGAGAGGCGAAGGGTGAGCGTGCGCGTGCGGCTGGAAGCGCCGGCCAGGATCGCCGCCCCGATCTTCTGCGGCGACCACGATGCGGAGACGCTGTCCTCGGTCCAGCTCAGATCGTTTTCGAGAACGGCGTCGTGGACCTTGCCGCCGTCGCCGGTCGCGTGCAGCTCGATGCGGCAGCCGGGCTGCGTGATCGTCAGCGCGTCGATCCTGTTAAGCACCGCGCCTTCGCCGAAGACGAATGCCGTCGATCCGGTGCCCTGACGCGTCGGCTGGCCGGACAGTTTGTAGGTGCCGGAGAGGTCGATGCAGGTCGGCACCGACTGCCGCGACGCGCACGTGAGCGCGGCCGCAGCCAGCAGTGCCGTGACGATGCGCATTGCCCGCATCATACGCCGCCGCACTTGACCGCCTGCCGCACCGACCCCATCATTCGCGGCACATGTCCGTAATGCGTCGTCTGTTCGCTACCAAGTCGCTCGACGAGCTCGTTGCCGGAACGCAGGAAGAAGGTCATCAGCTCAAGAAAGTCCTCGGGCCGTGGAATCTGATCGCATTGGGCGTGGGCGCCATCATCGGCGCGGGCATCTTCGCCACGATCGGAACCGCGGCTGCCGGTGACGCGCATCGTCCCGGCGCGGGACCGGCGCTGATGGTCTCGTTCATCCTCACCGCCGTCGTCTGCGGATTCACAGCGCTCTGCTATGCCGAATTCGCGTCGATGGTGCCGGTGTCCGGCTCCGCGTACACGTATTCGTACGCGACGCTGGGAGAGCTCGTGGCCTGGATCATCGGCTGGGACCTGATGATCGAGTACGCCATCGGCAACGTCGCGGTAGCCATCTCCTGGGCGAATTACATGAACACGCTGCTGGAAGGTTTTGGCATCGTGTTGCCGGGATGGCTGACCGTCGATTACGGCACGGCCATGTCCAAGATGCCGCAGGTCGTGGCGGCGGCGCCGCACATTTTCGGCATCCCGATCATCTTCAACATTCTCGCGGTCGGAATCGTCACGCTGATCACGATCGTGCTCGTGTGGGGCATCCGCGAGTCGGCCAGCTTCAACTTCTGGATGGTGGCCATCAAGCTGGTGGTGCTGGCCTTCTTCGTTTTCGTCAGCTTCAAGTACGTGAAGCCGGCGCACTGGCATCCCTTCGCACCGAACGGATTCTCCGGCATCGCCACCGGCGCCGCGATCGTCTTCTTCGCATACATCGGCTTCGATGCGGTGTCGACGACGGCGGAAGAGGCGAAAAATCCGAAACGCGACATGCCCATCGGCATCATCGGCTCGCTGATCCTTTGCACGATCATCTACGCGATCATCGCCGCCGTTTTCACAGGCATGATTCCGTACGGCGACCTCGTGAAGAAACTCTCCAGCGAGCAGGCCGAGCCGCTGACGCTGGCCATGAAATACGCAACGATGCCGAACTGGATGGTTGGCGTCGTTGCATTCGGCTCAGTCGTCGCGCACACGGCCGTACTCCTCGTCTTCCAGCTCGGCCAGCCGCGCATCTTCTTCGCCATGTCGCGCGACGGCCTGCTGCCGCCGTTCTTCGCCCGCGTCCATCCGAAATTCGGCACGCCGCACGTCGCCACGATCATCACCGGCATCTTTGTCGGCGTGGCCGCGCTCTTCTCATCGCTCGACGCCATGGTCGACCTGACCAACATCGGGACGCTCTTCGCGTTCCTGCTGGTCTGTATCGGCATCATCATTCTGCGAGTCAAAGACCCCCACCGTGAACGCTCCTTTCGCGTCCCCGGCGGCACATGGTTCCTCCCCGTCCTCGGTGGACTCTCCTGCATCTTCCTGGCAAAGTACCTTCCGAAGGAGTCGTGGTACCGCTTCGGAATCTGGTTGCTCGTCGGGATGGTGGTCTACCTCTCCTACGGCTACCGCCACAGCCGCCTGAAGAATCGCGGCAGCGGCCAGGGGCCGCAGGGTGGCCTGTTCACGCACGATTTCAACCCCGAGCAGCAGTTGCCGGAGAGGGATGTGGAGTAGGCCGGCACGGAAGCGCGTAGAATAGGCAGCCGATGAGCGTCACGATTCAGGAGCGAGCGACGAACGAAGAGATCGCGCTGGACCGCGAGTTGGCGGCCACGTTTGCCTCAGACGACGCTTCGAAGCGCTGGCTGAAGACTGCGAATCCCATCCTGAACGGAGACGCGCCGATCGACTGCCTGAAGAGGCGTGAATACGATCGCGTCCGAGCCGCCCTCGAAGCCTTCAACACCGGCGTATACATCTGACGCCGTGAAGGGCCTTCGAGACCCGGCAGACATCGTTGCATCGAGCGTTTTGCAGCCGTGGTCCGGCCGCATGTGGCGTTGCCATCACCGCTCTCGCGCTGCTCTGAACGCGGACGGTTCGCTCGCCGGCATCGGAGGCCGATTCAATGCCGGCGCTGACAGCGACGTAAAGCCTCCGTTTCGCGCGCTCTACACATCGATCGAATCGGCTGCGGCGCTTCTGGAAGTCGTTCGGCATCTCGGGTATCGCTCTCCCGATCGCCGCGATGTCGTCGCGCTCGATGACATCGCCATGCGGGTGCTGACGCAGATCGACATCGAGTTGCTGCGTATCTTCGATTGGCGGAGCGAGCCCCTTCTTCGCGAAAACCTCAGTCACGCCTCCTATCGCCAGACGCAGCAAATAGCAGCCGCAGCATTCAACCGCGAGGCGGAGGGCATTCTGGTGCCCTCGGCAACCGGAATCGATGCGAACCTCGTCGTCTTCGTCGATAACCTCGACGACAGCAGCCGGATCGACGTGACGCGCCAGATCGAAGATCTCCAGCCGATCATCGCTTCGGTCGCCCGAGGTGCGCGTTGAAAAGGTTTCTACTCCTCGGCGCCACGCTCGGCGCACTGTTCGTTTTCGCGATCGCGCCGTATTGCATCGGGTGTTTCTCCGTTCCGACAGGCGGAATCGGTGCCGTGACCGTCGCAAGGTATCCGAAAGGATTCGACTACTTCGTCGTCATCGCTCTGACGGTTGCGAGCGCGATCGGAGCATGGGTGTTGAGTTCGCGCCAACTTCCGACACCCGACACCCGACACCCGACACCCCGGACCCGCACGACCCTCATCACCACCGCCATCGTCTTCATCACGATGTTCGTGATGCACGATCATCCCTACGCCTTCATGGACATGTTCCACGAGGGCGAGCATCTGACTCCGGCGTCGGTGATGATTGATGGCGGGCATCCGTATCGCGACGTCTTTTTCCTCCACGGTTTCGCAGCGGACGGCGGTCTCGATGCGCTCGTCCTCGGCGCGAAACCGTCGCCGAAGAAAACGCGGCGCGTCGAGGCCGTGCTCGACGCCGCGGCGTTGGCGATGCTGGTGCCGATCGCCGCCGCGGTGACGACGACGTCCGGCGGATTCATCGCCGCGGTGATCCTCGCGCTTTGCGCCGTCGGAGCGGGAGAAGTGCCGGTCTTTCCGTATTTTCGCTGGTTGCCGCTGCTGATCGCCGTCTGGGCGCTGCTGCACGAAGCACCACGGCGGCGATGGGCCATGTATCTCGCCGCGATCGCCTCGTCACTCGGGATCCTCTGGAGCCTCGACGTCGGCGTCTGCGCGGTTGCGGCGACGGCGATCGTTGTCCTCATCTACACGCGGCGCGTGACGTTGATCGCCATTGCCGCAATCGCAGCGCCGCTGCTGGTTTTGTTGATCACGCGCGCCGATCTCCAGCACTTCTTCCGCGATTCCTTCGTCATCATTCCGCTGTCGATCGACGCCATCTGGTCGCTGCCGGCGAAGCCGCTTCCGTCGCTGTCGCTGCTCGTACATCCGAGCGAACTTTGGGATTGGCTCGCGTCCGAATCCGCGCGCTACTACCTGCCGCCGGTCTTTTTCGGATTCCTGCTCGCGCTGGCAATTCGGACGCGCGACATGCGCATCGCCATCATCGCCATCTTCTCGATCATCTTCTTCCGCACCGCGGCGGGGCGGTGCAGTTGGAGCCACACGCGATTCGCGCTGCCGCTGCTCGGCATCGCTGTCGTCGCGTTTCTCTTCGAGTCGATGCTGCGGCGTCCGCTGAACGCGTCGCGCGCCATCGCGCTCGTGATCGCTGCCGTCGTTGGCTTCCGCTACTTCGAGATCGCCGATAACGCCAAACTCGGCGCGAAACTGCTGGCGAGCTGGCCGGCGCGGCAACGGCATGAAGGACTCGTTCCGTATCCGATGGCGCGCGGACGCGGCATTTACACCTATCCCGAAAACGCCGCCGACCTTGCCGCGCTCGACGATCTCGCCCGACGCGCCGGCCCCGGACCGATCTTCGATCTCTCCGGCGAGCGCGCGCTCTACTACTTTCTCAATCGCCGTCCGGCAACGCGCTGTCTGGACGTCGCCATGCTCTCAAATCCCGAGTTGGGCGCCGAGGCATTGTGCGAGTTGAATGCGCATCCGCCAGTGTTTGTCGTTGTGGAAGGCAATAAGATCCAGGGATCGCTCGACGGCATCGCCAACCGCGACCGCGTTCCACAGATCGCGGCGTGGATCGATACGCAGTATCCGGTGCGGCTACAGGCGGGGAGGTTTGTAGCCGCATTTAAAAAGTAGCAAAGTTCAATCGTGTCCCGCGGCAGCCACGATATTGAAAATGATCGCTACAAAAAACAACTCATAGAGGTTGGCGATTGACACCACAAAACGTGCAAACGAGCTCAATGGAATGATATCGCCGTAGCCGGTCGTCGTAATAGTATAAACTGTGAAATAAATATAATCCAAGAGGTCCAAACGGTCGTGAGTTGCTAAGGCTCTGATCTCTTGTCGGAGCGTCCGTTCAGGGCGGTGCACGACTTGCACCTCCACACTTCTATAACCCTCGCGAGGACTGTAACGCCGTGTCGGATCCAGGAAAGAATTCTCGCTGGCCACGCCGTACGTCTTCCACTCGATCTCGATCGGCACTATGCCAGCCGTCGATTCTTTGACCAATGCACGCAGACTCGTTTCGACATTCTGCGCACGTTGCTTGGCTAACTCAGCATTGGAAAAATATACAAGCCTACTGTCTATCGGTCGCGGGGGTGTGGTGTCGGCATGACCGCGCAATTCTACAAGAACGCTGCCCTCGTCAGCGATTGCTAGTCTGCGAAACAGAGCGGTCAGGCGGAGAAGGGCGTCTGCATTCGATGCGGTGTAATAGTTTGGCGTGTGGCCGTGACATCCGCTCGTCGCTCCGAGCTCCTTGAGCAATACAGTGCGGGCAACTGGATTGTGGGTACAGTAGGACCTTTCGAGATGGTTAGCTAGCAGATGCCTCACGGTGTCATCGGTACAATCCATCGACGCTGCCGCAAGTGGAAAATACACTGTCACAACTTCCATCGGTTGCAGGGAATCGCAAGGCGTCTGCGACGTACGCTCGCTCGTCGTCGTTGATGGCCTGGGGCGATTCGACTGCAAATCATGACCACCGCCACGGTCGTGAATGCCAATAGCAAAGGCCGTAAAATAAGTGACATGCAAGAACGCAACTAAAACTGTGCAAAGTGCATAAAGACGGTTGCGTCGGATCGTTTCTATTGTCGCATCGATAACTCGGCGCTCATTAATCCGCCGTTCGTGGGTGTCAGAGTAAAATGGGGCATCTGAAATTGCTAAACTCAGCGATGGTCGTATTGCGTAAACAATCCGCGCTGCAAGTATGGCCATGCCAGCGACGACACTCGCAGCTAGCATTAACGCCGTCCAAGATAAATAGTTTGCCGCTGGGCCGAGTCGGTCGGCGATCAAATAAAAGCTTAAAAACGCTAGCTTCGGAAACTCACAAAAGCTCAGCGTTCGAACGAGGCGGCCGTTGTCAGGAGCGGGAACCCAAAGAAGTAGGAGTTCCAGGCCGATTGAGATAATGAGAAGCGCCGCAGCATAGCGGAAAGAGGCGTCGGCCGTCTTAGCCGAGAGCGCAATCAGCCACACGCCGATCCCGAGCAAAATTGCAGTTGTGGTGGCAAGAATACGAAAATTCCCATTCAATGGTGGCACGCTTAGGAGGGTACGCAGGCAGTCCGTTCCCTACCCGGTTCTCTGTACTCGAGTGACCCCGGACGGGTGCGAGTGCTACCCATCAGGCACTCTGCGGTTCACTTTTCGAACACCTTTGCTTGAAAGCGGACGAAACGCAGGCCGACCGTTCGAAGTAAGTGCCTTATTTTCACGCCGCGCGGGTCCCCCGGCCGAGTTTCGATCTCTCCGGAGAACGCGCTCTCTACTACTTTCTCGACCGCCAACCCGCCACGCGCTGTCCGGATGTCGGCATGCTCTCCAATCCCGAGCTGGTGCCGACGCATTGCGCGAGTTGAATACGCATCCGCCCGTGTTTGTCGTTCTGGAAGGCCACAAGATTCAGGGCTCGCTCGACGGCATCGCCAACCGCGACCGCGTCCCGCCGATCGCAGTGGATCGATGCGCACTATCCGGTACGCATACACGCCGGACGATTTGTGGTCGCGTTCAGCCGATAGCGTTCACTGTCCGCTTCCGAACACCTCGGCTTGAAATCGAACGAAAACAAAGACTGTATGCGCCGCTAACTCCTTTGTTTTCAATAACCGCGCGATGGCATCACGCTCGCCTAGGTAGCGGTCCAGCATGGATCGCGAAATTGCACAATCGGTTCGGACGAAGCGCGTTGCACGGCGCGTGATCGTCGTTGTCGTCGCTATCGCGGCGATCGTTTTCTGCGTCGCTGCCACGGTCAGTTGGTTGCGTCCCTCAGTGCGGCGGAGCGATCTGCAGATCGCGCGCGTCGAGCGCGGCGTCGTCGATGCCACCATCCAGGCCTCCGGGACTGTCGTCCCCGAGGTTGAGACGGTCATCTCCAGTCCGGTCGAGGCGCGGGCGTTGCGGATTCAGCATCGCGCGGGCGATCAGCTTCACGCCGGCGACGCCATCCTCACGCTCGACACCTCTGCCACGAAACTCGACCTCGACAAGTTGAACGATGCCGTCGCGCAGAAGGAGAGCGCGTTGGCACAGGCGCGGCTGAAAGCGGAGGAGGAGATCGCTGCCTCGGCCGCGGCGCTGGAGCAGAAGCAGCTCGACTCCGACATCCTCAAGCTCCGGGCCGCGCAGAACACGCGGATGCACGCCGAGGGGCTGGTGTCGGCGCAGGACGAGCTCGTGGCGGTGACGGCGAAGAAGAAGAGCGACATCGAAATCGCGCAGCTTCGCGACGCGATGGGACGCACGCGCCGGACCGCGGACTCGCAGATCGCGGCGGCGCAGCTCGAGTTGCGCACGGCGCAGAAAGAGCGCGATCAATCGGAGCGTCAGCTCAACCTGGCCATGACGCGCAGCGATCAGGACGGCGTGCTGACCTGGGTGCTGCCGGAAGTCGGAGCGACCGTGCGCAAGGGCGACGTCCTGGCGCGCGTGGCCGACCTTTCCGCGTATCGCGTCGTGGCCACGATTTCCGACGTGCACGCATCGAAGCTCGCCCCGGGCATGCGCGCGCATGTGAAGCTCGACGACGAGACCACGATCGACGGCACGATCTCCAGCATCGATCCGCGCATCGAGAACGGCATCGCCAAGTTTTACGTCACGCTCGACCAGCGCGCGCATCCGAAGCTTCGCAACAACCTTCGCGTCGACGTCCTCCCCGTCCTCGGCAGTCACGGCAACGTGCTGCGCGTGCGCCGCGGCGCGCTGGGACAGGGCGAACGCGAGGAAGTGTTCGTCGTGCGCGGCAACGTGCTCGTTCGCACGCTCGTGCGCTGGGGTCTGGCCGGCGACGAACTGATTCAACCGATCGACGGCCTTCGCGAAGGCGATGAAGTCGTCATTTCCAACATGAGCGAATACCAGGGTCTAAAGGAATTGAGACTGAAGTAACAAGGAGAAACCATGATCACACTGAACAACATCGACAAGGTTTACCGGACGGAGCGCGTCGAGACGCTCGCGTTGCAGAACATCAACCTCGACATCGCCGACGGCGAGTTCGTCTCGATCATGGGGCCTTCCGGCTGCGGGAAGTCGACGCTGCTGAACCTGATCGGCCTGCTCGACAAGCCGACCAGCGGCAAGCTGCTGCTCGACGGTCTGCACATCAACGGCGCGGGCGACCGCTCGCTGGCCAAGATGCGCAACGAGAAGCTCGGATTCGTTTTCCAGAGCTTCCATCTCGTTCCCGATCTGACGGTGCTCGACAACGTGGAGATCCCGTTGCTGTATCGCAAGATCGCGGCGGGCGAGCGGAAGAAGCTGGCGCTGGCGGCGCTGGACCGCGTCGGACTTTCGTCGCGCGTTCATCACTTTCCGACGCAGCTCTCCGGCGGGCAGCAGCAGCGCGTGGCCATCGCGCGCGCGATCGTCGGCAAGCCGCGCATCGTGCTCGCCGACGAGCCGACCGGAAATCTCGACTCGGCCATGGGCGACGAGATCATGGGCATCCTCGAAGAGCTGAACGAGAAAGACGGCACGACCGTGGTGATGGTCACGCACGACGACCGTTTCGCGCAGCAGACCGGACGCACGATCCGTTTGTTCGACGGACGGCAGGTGGCCTGACATGAACATCGCCAATCTCAAACTCGCATTGCGCGTGCTGGCGCGGCGCAAAGTCTTCACCGCCATCTCGCTGGTCGGCATCACGCTCACGCTCGTCGTGCTGATGGTGGCTACGGCCATCCTCGACAACATCTTCGCGGCGGGCAAGCCGGAGTCGAATCTCGACCGCATGCTTTTCGTCACCGTCGTCGGGCGTTACAGCAAGGACATGAGCCAGACCAGCCAGCCCGGCTACGGCTTTTTACAAAAAACAATCCGCGATCTTCCGGGCGCGGAACGATACGCGTACTTCACCCAGTTGCAGACGGCGGTCATCTACTCCGGCGCGCAGCGGATCGAAACGCAGATGAAGCGCGTCATGCCGTCGTACTGGCAGATCCTCGATTTCCACTTCATCGAAGGGGCGCCGTTCACCGCCGCCGACGATGCCGCCGACCGGCCGGTGGCCATCATCACCGACACTCTTCGCGACAAAGTCCTCGGTCCCGGTCCCGCGGTCGGGCGCACCATCAACCTCGGCGGGCAGAACTATCGGATCGCCGGCGTCGTCTCCCGCGTTCCCATCACGCGCATCTCCGCATATGCCGAGATCTGGGTGCCGATCGGCGCGGTCACGGCGGAGTTGCAACGCGCCACGATCGGCGAATACAACGGAATCGTGCTTGCGCGCAGCCGCGACGATTTTCCGGCGCTGAAGCGCGAGTTCAACACGCGCGTGTCGAACTACACGACGGTGGACAATCGACCGGGCACGGAGACGCGATCCGGCCTCGACACCGCCTTTGAGGCGCTTGCGCGGCCGATGCTCAACAATCCGGCGAACATGGACGCCGCACTCGTGCTGCGGACGATCTTCGTCAGCCTCGCGCTCATCTTCATGACGCTGCCGGCGCTGAACCTGGTCACGCTCAATCTCAGCCGGATTCTCGAACGGGCGCCGGAGATCGGCGTGCGCAAAGCGTTCGGTGCGCCGAAGCGCACGCTCATCGCGCAGTTCGTGACCGAGAACGTGATCCTCACGCTGATCGGCGGCGCGCTCGGATTCGTCTTTACGATCATCGCGCTGGCCGCGCTCAACCACACGTCGTTTATCCCCGAGGCGCAGTTCAACGTGAATGCGCGCGTCTTCGGATACGGCATGCTCATCGCCATTTTCTTCGGCGTTTTCTCCGGCTTTTATCCCGCCTGGAAAATGGCGCGGCTCAACCCTGTCAACGCTCTGCGCGGAGGTGCGCTGTGATTCGTCACCTGCTCAAGCTCGTATGGCGCCGTAAGCGCGCCAACGCGCTGCTGATCGTCGAGATCTTCTTTTCGTTCCTGGTTTTCTTCGCGGTGGTGACGTTCGGGACCTCGGCGATCATGCGCTACAACAAGCCGCTGAATTTCGACTGGCACGACGTGCTCGTCCTCAACGTGTCGATTCCGACCGAGCGCGGTCTGCCGCCCGGCGAACGCCATGGCGACAACACCGCCGACGTCGCAGCGCTCGATCGCCTGATGAAGGAGATCGCGGCTATGCCGCAGGTCGTGGCCATCGGCGGTTCGCACACACCTCCGTATTCGCTCTCGACAATGGAAGGCATATGGCACATCCACGGGAAGCGCGTGCGCATGACGATGGACGACGTCACCGACGGTTATCCGAAAGCGATGAACATCCCCCTTCTTCGCGGGCGCTGGTTCAAGCCGGAGGATGACGCGTTGGGCTACACGCCCGTAGTCATCGACAGCGATCTCGCCCAAGCGCTCTTCGGCGACCAGGACCCCATCGGCCAGAAATTCGACGAAGAAGGGGAACACGAGCAGCGCGTGATCGGAGTCATGCCGCCGTTCCGCAAAAACGGCGAGTTCACCAGCGAACATATCAACATGGTGTTCCGCCGCCTGACACTGGCCGAGAAGAACGTCAGAGTGCCGGGAAGTCTGCTCATCCGAGTTCGGCCCGGCACGCCCGCGGCGTTTGAAGAAGCCGTCAGCCGCCGCACGCACGAGATTTTTCCGAACTACGAGCAGCGCGTGCGGCGGATGGAGGCGATGCGCACGTTCGCCATGCGGATCTACCTGACACCGGTCGCCGTGGGAATCGTGATCGCGGCGTTTCTGATCACGATGGTTGCGCTGGGACTTTCCGGAGTGCTGTGGCAGAACGTCACGCGCCGCACGCGCGAGATCGGCCTGCGCCGCGCCCTCGGCGCAACCGGAAACGAAGTCAATCGCCAGATCCTGGGCGAAGTGGCGCTCCTTGCCACCTTCGCGCTGATCATCGGCGTGATCATCGTCGCCCAACTGCCACTGCTCGGTTTCTTCACTCTGGTCAGCCCCGCGTCGTTCACGATCGGCCTGATCGGCGCGCTTGCGACCATCTACGGCCTCACGCTACTGTGCGG